>VOFD01000479.1_pt1:32500-327500 | contig 1138000 bp, 1367 predicted proteins | sample 5384101 | NCBI WGS metagenome assembly VOFD01 (sample SAMN12384723, study PRJNA508395) | human gut metagenome | isolation source: healthy gut C | host: Homo sapiens
AAAGGAGAACTGACTGAGCGGGATCCAGAGTACATCGAGACACGAGAAACCTTGATGGAATGAGCGGGGACCACCCCGTAAGCCTAAATACTACTTAGTGACCGATAGCGCATAGTACTGTGAAGGAAAGGTGAAAAAGGACCCCGGGAGGGAGTGAAAGAGAACCTGAAACCCTGTGTTTACAAGCTGTGGAAGTTCTTTAAATGAACAACCGCGTCTTTTTTTGTAGAACGGTCCGGCGAGTTGCGGATACTGGCAAGGTTAAGCACTTAAGGTGCGGAGCCGAAGGGATACCAAGTCTTAACAGGGCGTTAAGTCAGTGTACGCAGACCCGAAACCGGGTGATCTATCCATGTCCAGGTTGAAGTTGTCGTAAAAGACAATGGAGGACCGAAGCCACATCCGTTGAAAAGGGTGGGCATGAGGTGTGGATAGCGGAGAAATTCCAATCGAACCCGGAGATAGCTGGTTCTCCTCGAAATAGCTTTAGGGCTAGCCTCGATTTAGTCTTATGGAGGTAGAGCACTGAATTTCCGCGGGGGCGTCAAAGCTTACCAAAGAATATCAAACTCCGAATGCCATGTAGATGATGATCGGGAGTCAGACTGCACGAGATAAGTTGGGCAGTCAAAGGGAAAGAGCCCAGACCACCGGCTAAGGTCCCAAAGTGCGTGTTAAGTGGAAAAGGATGTGGGAATTGAAGACAACTAGGATGTTGGCTCAGAAGCAGCCATACATTCAAAGAGTGCGTAACAGCTCACTAGTCGAGAGTCCCTGCGCCGAAAATGTCCGGGGCTGAAACACACCACCGAAGCCGTGGAATTGCTAGGCAATTGGTAGAGGAGCATTCTTAAGACCGATGAAGCTGTACCGGAAGGAGCAGTGGAGGGATAAGAAGAGAGAATGCCGGAATGAGTAGCGAGAGAAAGGTGGGAATCCTTTCGGCCGAATATCTAAGGTTTCAGAGTAAAGCTGATCTGCTCTGGGTAAGTCGGGGCCTAAGCACAGGTCGCAAGACGTAAGCGATGGATAACAGGTTTAGATTCCTGTACCACGCATTATCAGAACTGTAGGGACGCATGTGGAAAGCACGGGCCGGGAATGGAAATACCGGTACAAGCGGGGTAGGTGTACGATAGGCAAATCCGTTGTATAATCCGAAGACGTGATGTGGAGCGAAATAAAGTAGTGAAGCGTGTGAGCCATGTGCCGAGAAAAGCTGCTATTGTGTAATGCGTGCCCGTACCGTAAACCGACACAGGTGGATGAGGAGAGAATCCTAAGGCCGACGGAAGAAGCATTGTTAAGGAATTCGGCAAAATGACCCCGTAACTTCGGGAGAAGGGGTGCCTGCGAGAGCAGGCCGCAGAGAATAGGCTCAAGCAACTGTTTAGCAAAAACACAGGTCTATGCGAAACCGAAAGGTGAAGTATATGGGCTGACGCCTGCCCGGTGCTGGAAGGTTAAGAGGAGAGGTTAGCGCATGCGAAGCTTTGAATTGAAGCCCCGGTAAACGGCGGCCGTAACTATAACGGTCCTAAGGTAGCGAAATTCCTTGTCGGGTAAGTTCCGACCCGCACGAAAGGCGTAATGATTTGGGCGCTGTCTCAACGATGCACCCGGTGAAATTGAAATACCAGTGAAGATGCTGGTTACCTGCGCCAGGACGGAAAGACCCCATGGAGCTTTACTCCAGTTTGATACTGGGATTCGGCAGTGCATGTACAGGATAGGTGGGAGGCTTTGAAGCAGGGACGCCAGTTTCTGCGGAGCCGCTGTTGGGATACCACCCTTGTGCTGCTGGGTTTCTAACCAGTTGCCATGAACTGGCAATGGGACAATGTCAGGCGGGGAGTTTGACTGGGGCGGTCGCCTCCGAAAGGGTATCGGAGGCGCTCAAAGGTTCCCTCAGAATGGTTGGAAACCATTCGAAGAGTGCAAAGGCAGAAGGGAGCTTGACTGCGACACCGACGGGTGGAGCAGGTACGAAAGTAGGGCTTAGTGATCCGGTGGTATTAAGTGGGAATGCCATCGCTCAACGGATAAAAGCTACCCTGGGGATAACAGGCTTATCACTCCCAAGAGTTCACATCGACGGAGTGGTTTGGCACCTCGATGTCGGCTCATCGCATCCTGGGGCTGTAGCAGGTCCCAAGGGTTGGGCTGTTCGCCCATTAAAGCGGTACGCGAGCTGGGTTCAGAACGTCGTGAGACAGTTCGGTCCCTATCCGGCGCGGGCGTAGGATATTTGAGAGGAGCTGTCCTTAGTACGAGAGGACCGGGATGGACGGACCACTGGTGTATCTGTTGTCAACCAATGGCATGGCAGAGTAGCCAAGTTTGGAAGGGATAAACGCTGAAGGCATCTAAGCGTGAAGCCCCCTCAAGATGAGATATCCCTCCTTCGGGAGTAAGACCCCTTGAAGACTACAAGGTAGATAGGGCAGAGGTGGAAGCATGGCAACATGTGGAGCTGACTGTTACTAATAGGTCGAGGGCTTAATCTGGTTAATAACGAAGAAAAACAAATCGGATTTGTATGAAGTTTTGAAGGTACAAACCTTAATAATCCTCGATAGCTCAATGGTAGAGCCCTCGGCTGTTAACCGAGTTGTTGTAGGTTCGAGCCCTACTCGGGGAGTTTTTTAGTATAATATATGGTGACATAGCCAAGTGGTAAGGCCCCGGTCTGCAACACCGCCATCGCCGGTTCAAACCGGCTGTCACCTCTCTTAAAATGACTACATCAGTTTATGATGTGGTCTTTCTTTATATACAAAAAGCAATATAAAACTGATAATCAGAATTATATTGCTTTTTTAACAACTATTTATTTTTTATAATATAACTATAACAGTGAACATACAAATCTATTTTTCTTCTTCAGGATATTTCATACCCCATTCAGCTCTTATATCTGACATAATTTTCATTACATCATATGTATATTGACAGTGCATGAGGGTTTCTATTTCATCTGATGATGCTGAGCTTACAGCTTTTTTTCCATATCACGTACTTCGTAATACAGTGCATCTGATGTATCACCGGCATCAATTACTTCTTTATGACCATCCTCTGTGTATGTAATAGTTGCCTCCATTCCTCTTGGATACTCAAAGATTTCCACATATGCTTTGTCAAAAGATAGTGTAGCGCGTTTGGGCTGCTTGGAATGTAGAGATAATGTGACAGTTGCCATCTCGGCAGCATCGTTCATAAGCAGAATACCTGCCTGTTCATCAACACCGGTTGGTGCATATTTAACCTGTGACGATACTTGTGTTGGTGTTTCCTTGAAGAACCAGCGGATAAGAGAAAGTGAGTAAACTCCAATATCAAGCAATGCTCCTCCGGCAAGCTTACGACTGAACAATCGGTTTGTCATATTGTAATCCTTGTAGCTTCCAACATTGACCTGAATTAAATTTAGCCTGCCGAGTTTTCCACTTGCAATTATTTCGTTTAGCTTTTTATAAACAGGCATATGATATATAGTCATGGCTTCAGCAAGAATAACGTTATTTTCTTTGGCCAGTGAGACGGCTTCATCGAGCTCTGCGATATTTAAAGTAATAGATTTTTCACAGAGTACATGCTTTCCATTAGAAAGGGCTTTTCTTAGATAATTGATGTGAGTATTGTGTGGAGTGGAGATGTAAATGATATCCACATCAGGATCATAAAAGACGTCATCAATGTTGTCATATACCTTTGAAATGCCATATTTTTGTGCAAAAGCTACGGCCTTTTCATGAGTTCTGTTGGCAACTGAATAAAGAGTGCGTCCTTCCTTTGAGAGAGCATGCGCGAGCTCATTAGCTATTACGCCGCAGCCGAGTGTTGCCCAATTAAGCTGTTTCATGTGAAATCCTCCTTTTTAACTTAAAGTATTGTAGCTGTGATGGTACATAAATTATTTAAAATGGTGTGAAATAACAAAATATAAACTCATTGATGATACCTTTTGACCCTTTAATCATAAAATATGTACCATAATGAACATATTCTAGCATGATGAATTATGAATTACAATGCATTTAGATTCAAAACAGTCAAAAACAGTCAAATTTGATAGTGACTAAATTAAAATTAGTTAATTTGAACTATATTTTAGATTATAAACTAGTAATAGAAAAGATACTAAAATTAGCAATTAGGCAAGTAATAAAGATTTATGTAGTATATTCTGCACAAAATTAGAATATTACTTTTATATATTACACAATTTGAAATTTGACCTTATATAATTTTAACAATTTTCATGGTGATTATTTGTGAATATAAATGACTGATTATGATTGACAATGACTGATTTTGAAAATATAATAATACTACAAGTTAGATGATTATTGATTTTAATAAAAAAGGAAAATAATTGAATATAAAAGATTAAATGATAGTCTTTGAGCAATTTGAAAACAGGGGTGATTAGATGCTGGCGGAAGATAGATGTAAAAAAATACTCGATATATTAGATTCGATGGGAAGTGTGACTGTTCAGCAGCTTATGGATGAGCTTGATACATCCGAGTCAACAATCAGACGTGATCTGGTTGCAATGGACAAGAAGGGGTATCTCACCAAGGTACATGGTGGTGCGATTGCCAATAATACGAATATCCATACTCAGGATGAGAAGGTTATCAACAGGCTTAAGCAGAATCGCAGCGAAAAGGAACAGATTGCCAGATATGCGGCATCACTTATTGTGGATAATGATTTTGTTTATATAGATGCCGGTACTACAACAGCAGTCATGATTGATTATATTACTGCAAAGAATGTGGTTTTTGTTACAAACTCTTTGACTAATGCCAAGAGAATTTCCGATAGGGGATATACAGTATATATTCTGGGTGGCGAGTTCAAGTCTACTACTGAGGCTATTGTCGGAGATGAGGCCGTTGTGACGCTCGATAAATATAATTTTACGAAGGGCTTCTGGGGGACCAACGGAATTACTGTGAAGAATGGATTTACAACTCCGGAGATAAAGGAGGCCATGGTTAAAAAGAAATCCATGGAGAATAGCAAGGAGAAATACATTCTTGCGGATGACAGTAAGTTTTCACAGGTATCAAGTATCAAGTTTGCTGATTTTGAGGATGCTGTAATTGTTACAAATGCACTAAACAATGACAACTATAAGAAATACAAAAATATTAAGGAGGTCTAACATGATTTACACAGTTACCTTTAATCCATCATTAGATTATATTGTTGATGTAACAGATTTTAAGACAGGAGTAGTCAATAGAACAACCGGAGAGAAGATTTTTGCAGGTGGTAAGGGCATCAATGTTTCCATGGTTCTTAAGAATCTTGGAATGAGCAATACTTCACTTGGTTTTACAGCGGGTTTTACAGGAAATGAAATTAAAAGACTTCTAGGAAAAAAAGGCGTTAATACTGATTTTATAGAGGTGGAGGATGGTATTTCACGTATTAACGTGAAGCTTCGCTCAAATGAGGAATCCGAGATTAATGGTCAGGGACCGGTAATCACTGAGGACAACATTAAAAAGCTTTATGAGAAGCTTGACTGCTTAAAGGAGTCTGATGTGCTTGTGCTCGCAGGAAGTATTCCTGATGTGATGCCTTCATCAATGTATATGGATATCATGAAGCATCTTGAGGGCCGCGGAATAAATATCGTGGTTGATGCGACGAGAAATCTGCTCACAAATGTGCTTGCGTATAAGCCATTCCTTATCAAGCCAAACAATCATGAGCTCGGTGAGATATTCGGGGTTGAGGTTACAGACAAGGACGATGTGATAAAGTATGCAAAGAAGCTTCAGGAGCAGGGCGCAAGAAACGTGCTTGTTTCTATGGCAGGTGACGGAGCAGTGCTTGTGACCGAGGATGGACAGGAATTTAAGGCACAGGCTCCTAAAGGAAAGCTCAAAAACTCTGTAGGCGCAGGTGATTCGATGGTAGCCGGATTTGTTTACGGATACCTCAAATCAAATGATTATAAGCAGGCATTTATTTATGGAGTATGTACAGGAAGTGCAAGTGCATTTTCTGAGGAGCTGGCTACAAAGCCTGAGGTTGAAGCACTTATTGATAAATGGGACAGTGCTTCCAATTAAACAAACGGTATCAAAAAGGTTGATATAAATAATTAATATATTCTATTAGGAGGAATGATGTATGACAATCAGGGATTTGTTGGCAGCTGCGAGTATCAATTTAAATGGTACGCCTGCCGGAAAAACCGAAGCATTGAATCAGTGTATTGATTTGATGGCAAAAAGTGGCAAAATAGCCGATGTGGAGAAGTATCGCAAGGGTGTTTTTGCAAGAGAGGAGGAAGGCACAACAGGAATTGGAATGGGTATAGCAATTCCTCATTGTAAGTCTGATGCTGTTACTAAAGCAGGTCTTGCGGCAATGGTTGTAAAGGACGGGGTTGACTTTGAATCACTCGACGGTACACCTGCAAAGATTATTTTCCTTATCGCTGCACCAAACACAGAGGACAATGTGCATCTTCAGGTGCTCAGCAAGCTCTCTGTTATGCTGATGGACGAGCAGTTTACAAATTCTCTTATCAATGCCGGCTCAGTAGATGAGTTTTTAAATATCATCGACAGTGCTGAAAAGGCAAAGGATGAGAAGGAGGCTGCAAAGGAGGCAAAGGAACCTGTTGAGGTGAAGAAGGACGATGTATTTATCGTTGCAGTTACAGCCTGTCCTACAGGAATTGCCCATACTTATATGGCTGCTGAGGCTATTGAGAAAAAGGCCAAGGAGCTGGGATATCAGGTAAAGGTTGAGACAAGAGGCTCAGCCGGAGCTAAAAATGTACTCACAGATGATGAGATTGCAAAGGCTACCGGTGTTATCGTTGCATGTGATACAAATGTGCCTACAGACCGTTTTGACGGAAAGAAGGTTATTGAGTGTCAGGTTTCTGACGGAATAAATAAGACAGAGGAGCTCGTAAAGAGAATTGCTGCCGGTGATGCTCCTGTATTTAAGGCATCAGGTAAAAAAAGAGGCTTCACATTCATCTATTGGTGGAAAGGAGAGCATTGGACATCAGATTTACAAGCATCTGATGAACGGTGTTTCACATATGCTTCCGTTCGTAGTTGGTGGTGGTATCCTTATCGCAATCGCGTTCCTTATCGATGGATTCAGTGTTGACCTTAATTCACTGCCGGCTGACCAGAGAGCAAATTTCGGTACTATTACACAGGGCGCAGCATTGTTTAAGGGAATCGGTGGAACAGCATTTGGATTTATGCTTCCTATCCTTGCAGGCTTTATCGCTATGAGTATTGCTGACCGTCCGGGTCTTGCAGTTGGTTTCGTAGGCGGTTCAATCGCAGCAAACGGTACATCAGGCTTCCTTGGAGCACTGGTTGCAGGTTTCGTTGCAGGATATATTGTAAATCTCTTAAAGAAGATATTCTCTAAGCTTCCTGAGAGTCTTGATGGTGTGAAGCCGGTTCTTCTTTATCCGCTGCTTGGTATATTTCTCATAGGCGTTATAATGCAGTTTGTAGTTGAGCCTCCAATCGGAGCTTTAAATACAGCTATCAACAACGGTCTTAATGGACTTAACGGTGCAAGCGCAGTAGTTCTCGGAGTACTTCTCGGAGGAATGATGGCAATAGATATGGGTGGCCCTGTAAACAAAGCCGCTTATGTATTTGGTACAGCTTCAATCGCTGCCGGAAACTACAATATCATGGCAGCAGTTATGATTGGTGGTATGGTTCCACCACTCGCAATCGCTCTTGCAACAATCTTCTTCAAGAACAAGTTCACAGCAGAGGAGAGAAAGGCAGGACCTACGAACTTTATCATGGGATTATCATTTATCACAGAGGGTGCAATCCCATTCGCAGCATCTGATCCGCTTCATGTCCTTCCGGCATGTGCAGTTGGTTCAGCAGTGGCAGGTGGACTTTCAATGGCATTTGGATGTACACTCATGGCACCTCACGGAGGAATCTTCGTAGTACCTACAATCGGAAATCCGTTAATGTATCTTGTAGCATTAGTAATCGGAGCCTTCATTGCATGTGGATTACTCGGATTACTCAAGAAAAAAAAAGTAAGTGAATAAGCAATCCTCAATTATCATTTAATCCAATCTATAAACTAATCAACAAAGGCACTGCTTCGGCGGTGTCTTTGTTGTTATGTTGTTATACAAAAATTAAAAAAATAAAACATTCTCTGAAATAACAGCCTCATGCCTTGACGAGTGAATTTTCGAAGCTTAAAGTAGTATTAGGATGAAATAGTAAGTCATAAAAAGCAATTATTTATGAGACTTAAATATAAAAAACAGTGAGGAAAATCATGGGTAAGGTTATAGGTATAGATTTAGGAACAACAAACAGCTGTGTGGCAGTATTGGAGAACAATCAGCCGGTAGTCATAACTAACAGCGAGGGTCAGAGAACAACTCCGTCTGTAGTGGCTTTTACAAAGAATGGAGAGCGACTGGTTGGCGAGGCTGCAAAGAGGCAGGCAGCGGTCAATGTGGACAGGACATTTTTCTCAATAAAGAGACAGATGGGAAGCGATTTCAGGGCAAAGGTGGACGGAAAGCTGTATTCAGCTCCTGAGATTTCTTCTATGATTCTCAGAAAGCTGAAAAAAGGATGCAGAGGACTATATTGGTGAGGCAGTGACAGACGCCGTAATCACAGTTCCTGCATATTTTTCGGATGCGCAGAGGCAGGCAACTAAGGATGCAGGAAAGATTGCTGGGCTTAATGTGCTTCGAATCATAAATGAGCCAACCTCTGCGGCACTCGCATACGGACTGGACCATGGACAGCAGCAGAAAATTCTTGTCTACGATCTCGGAGGAGGAACCTTCGATGTGTCTGTTATCGAAATAGGGGACAATCTGATAGAGGTGCTTGCCACAGCCGGTGATAATCATCTGGGTGGAGATGATTTTGATGAGAGAATCACGAATTATCTTGTCACAGAGTTTTACAGACAGCAGAATGTGGATCTGAGAAAGGATAATACTGCTATGCAGCGTGTCAGGGAGGAGGCTGAGAAGGCAAAAAGGTGCTTTCATCCTCATCCTCAACCACTATCAACCTGCCATTTATCACCACTGTAAAGGGACAGCCGGTTCACATGGAGATGAACCTTACAAGAGCTGAGTTTAATGAGATAACAAAGGATCTGGTGGAGAGAACGGCCATTCCGGTAAATCAGGCACTTTCAGATGCAGGGATTTCTGCAGCAGAGCTTGGAATGGTGCTGTTGGTAGGAGGCTCGACACGTGTGCCGGCTGTTGTTGAGGAGGTAAGAAGAATTACAGGAAAAGAGCCTTCACACAACCTAAATCCTGACGAGTGCGTGGCACTCGGTGCAGCAGTACAGGGCGGCAAGCTCGGTGGAGCAATTGTCGCAGGCAGCAGTGCGGCAGAGATTATACTGATGGATGTCACACCGCTTTCACTCGGAATTGAGACAGTTGGTGGTGTCTCAACTAAAATTATTGACAGAAATACGACTATTCCTACCAGATACAGCCAGATTTTTACAACTGCAGGAAGCTTCCAGACCTCTGTGGATATAAAGGTACTGCAGGGTGAGAGACAGTTTGCAAGGGACAATAAGCTGATTGGAAACTTCAGGCTAAAGGGCATCAAGCCGGCTCCGGCAGGTGTGCCGCAGATAGAGGTGACGTTTGATATAGATGCAAACGGCATTGTGCAGGTTTCTGCAAAGGACCTGGGCACAGGAAAGCATCAGGAGATTACGATTACCGCAAGCTCAAATTTGTCTGATTCTGAGATTGAGCAGGCAATCCGCGAGGCACAGGAGTATGAGGCAACAGACGGACAGAGAAAGGCTTATATTGATGCAAGAAGTGAGGCTGATACGCTTGTGCGACAGGTGGAAAATGTCATGGCTGACAAGGAAAAAAGAAAGGCTATGGACAGCGCACAGAAAAAAAGAGTGTGAAATCGTCACTTTCATATGTGAAGAAGCTTATTTCAAGGACAAAGCCCGGAAATGTGAGCGAAGAGCAGGCTGCCGAGATAAAGCATGCGGCAGATGAGCTGAGAAATGCGGCAGCGGGATTGATTTAATTATAAAGGGCTGTAATCAGTAGCTATTATTATTCATTTGGCTATTTACGAGAAGCGGATTTTCATATAAAATATGGGTAAGTGGTGAGTATTTATAATCACCCTGAATAGTTATAATGTTAATTTAAATCCGAGGAAATAGAAAATGAATGCGAACGATAAAACAGAAAAGGTACTAAGAGAAATTCATATCATGCTCTCAAAGGCAGAGCCGTATAAGCCGGAGCCGAGCAGGGTGATCATAAACAAGCAGCAAATGATAGATTTACTTGCTGAGCTGAATAAGTGTATATATGCAATACAGGATGAGTATGAGCTTACTGAGCAGAGTCGCAATCATGCAGAGAGAGAGTTCAGAAAGAAGGGGGATCAGATAGTCTGGGATGCAAGCAGAAAGGCTGAGGATGTGTATGCAGCATCGGTTATCTATACGGATGAGGCGCTTTCAAGAGTGCGTGATATCATCAATGATACCAACGAGTCACTTGAAAAGCTGTGCAAGAATATGAAGGATAAGATTGCAGAGCAGGAGAAGATAGTTAAAACTAACCAGTATGAGCTCAAGGGACAGCTTCAGGATTTGTCCGATACGGAGAAGTATCTTAAGATTATCGATGACAGAAATAAGGAGATAGAACGTCAGAAAAATGCAGGTAAACCTGTAGAGGAGCGTACTATTGACAATGAAGAGAAGTCCATCTATGCAAACAGACAGACTGAAATCAAGGTAAATATGGATTATATCAGAAAACTGGGACTTGCTGAGGGCGAGGACCTGGGAGATGGTGTAGTGGGTGAAGTGAAGCTTGCAGACGATACACCTGATGCCGGATTAAATCATAGCAATGATAAGGATGAAGCCAAGGCTGCCGGCTCAAAATCGTCTGTTGATGAGGATTATAAGGCAATAAGCAGAAAAGCCGGCAATCCACCTGTTATCAACACAAAGGAAGGGAAGGAGCTCACAGACGGTATCCACAGAATGTGGCAGAGCATCACCGGAAATAAAGGGAAATGAAACACACCTATGTAATATAAAGCAGCAGTTCAAAACAGAACGGCTGCTTTTTGGCTTATATTTAAAAGTGGGTAATATTAAGCAGATTTTAAGAAAAACAAAGTGGATAATCTGATAAAATATAGCTGACTAACGGCAGGAGAAGGTTTCTGTTCAAAATTCATAGAAGGAGGATAATATGACAATATTAGTTTGTGATGACGACAAGGAAATAGTTGAGGCAATTGAGATTTACCTGATGCAGGAGGGCTACGACGTGGAGAAGGCTTACGACGGCATACAGGCGGTTGAAATTATGAAGAATAAAAAAAATAGACCTCATGATAATAGATGTCATGATGCCAAAGCTCGACGGAATAAGAGCCACTTTGCAGATACGAAAGGAAAGCAGGGTGCCGATAATCATTCTATCGGCAAAGACAGAGGATGCTGACAAGATTTTAGGCCTCAATGTGGGAGCTGATGATTATGTCACAAAGCCTTTTAATCCGCTTGAGCTTGTGGCAAGGGTAAAGTCACAGCTTCGCAGATATACCACTCTGTCAAGCAATGATGCAGCCGGAGACAAGGTTTATGAAGCCGGAGGCCTTTTGGTAAATGATGATTTAAAAAGGTGACTGTGGATGGCGAGGAGGTAAAGCTCACGCCGATTGAGTACAATATTCTGCTTTTACTCCTTAAAAACAAGGGAAAGGTCTACTCAATAAATGAAATATATGAGAGTATATGGAACGAGGAGGCGATAGGCGCCGACAATACAGTTGCTGTGCACATCAGACATATCAGGGAAAAAATAGAGATAAATCCTAAGGAGCCGCGATATCTGAAGGTGGTCTGGGGAGTAGGCTATAAGATAGAGGACAACAAATGAAGCAGTATACGATAGGAAAAAAAGCAGCGGTCATAGTTTTACATCAGCTATGCATGATACTTATGGTGACAGGAGTGTTTGCCACAGGCTATGCATTCAGGCACGATGCGCATGGAAATATTGATATATATACACTAATATCGCTTGCGGGCCTGGTAGGCAGCTTTGTGAGCCTGGCATATATGGCAAACGTGGCAGGCAGAAAATCAGAGGATGATTACACAATATACTATTTACCGATTGAAGGTATACTCTGATGTGATGCTAGTGATATTTACACTGCTCATGGTATTTATGGGAAAAGTGATTTCAGGCGTAAAAACCAGCATTTTGACTATGCATCACTCATTATGACGGCCGGCACATTTATTTTTTTTGTTTGATATGGCTTTTATTATTTTATACCAGAGCATTGTAAGGAAGATAAAAGGCAATATACTTTGCACACACAGCCTGATGTACAAGGGCTATGAGCTTTTGAAAAGAGTTATTGAGAAAAAGGATATCCATACACAAAAACCAAAGAGATAATGCGCATACAGGAGGCTCTTGAAGCTATCTCGGAAGGAGCGCTTGACACTACACTTAATGTCAATGAGTTTCATGGGCAGCAGAAAAAGGTGGCGGAGGCTGTCAACCATATACGCCAGGGTCTTATGAGCTCGGTAAATGAGAGCCTTAAAAATGAAAAACTAAAGGCAGACTTAATAACAAACGTATCACACGATATAAAGACACCTCTGACATCAATAGTCAACTATGTTGACCTACTTAAGAGGGAAAATCTGGAAAATGAAAATGCCAAATACTATATACATGTGCTGGAGGAAAAGTCACAGCGTTTAAAGCAGCTTACAGAGGATTTGGTAGAGACATCAAAGATTACCTCGGGAAATGTGAAGCTCAATATGCAAAAGCTTGATCTGGTTGAGCTTTTTATACCAGACCGGAGGTGAATTCAATGAGCGCTTTGAGTCGAGAAATCTCACAATAGTTACAAAAATTCCATCAGAACAGATATTTATCTATGCGGATGGGCGTCAGCTTTACCGCTCTATTGAAAATCTGTATACTAATGCCGCAAAGTATGCACTGGAAAATACCAGAGTGTATGTAGAGCTTGAAAAGGCAGATAAAAAGGCAGTTTTTACAATAAAGAATGTGTCTAAGAACGAGCTTGACATAGTAAGCAACGGAAATGTAGACCTGACAGAGCGTTTTGTGAGGGGAGAGAGGTCGAGACCACCTGAAGGAAGTGGACTTGGACTTTCGATTGCAAAGAATCTGACCCATTTGATGGGAGGAAAATTCGAAATTAAGGTAGATGGTGATTTATTTATTGCCACAATTACCTATAATATTATATAATAGTAAATAAAAGAATTTTGAAATACACATACGGAGGTAGAATAAGTGAAATTATATGAAAATGGTGCTTACCTTTTAAACGGTAAGGAAGTAATAATTGATGGACCAGAGGCTCAGGCAGCTGTCAAAAGCAAGACCGGCATGGACATCGATAAACAGACAGCTAAGCAGGAGACAATTGCTTACGGTATTTTAAAGGAGCACAATACATCCGGCAATATGGACAAGCTTCAGATTAAGTTTGATAAGCTTACATCGCATGATATCACATTTGTAGGTATCATCCAGACAGCACGAGCTTCAGGACTTGAGAAATTCCCTATCCCGTATGTACTTACAAACTGTCACAACAGCCTTTGTGCAGTTGGTGGAACAATCAACGAAGATGACCACATGTTTGGTCTTACATGTGCAAAGAAATACGGCGGAATCTATGTACCACCTCATCAGGCAGTTATTCACCAGTTTGCCCGTGAAATGCTTGCAGGCGGCGGAAAAATGATTCTTGGTTCTGATTCACATACACGTTATGGTGCACTTGGTACTATGGCAGTCGGCGAGGGTGGACCTGAGCTTGTTAAGCAGCTTCTTGAACAGACATATGATATTGATATGCCTGAGGTAGTAGGCATTTACCTGACAGGAGAGCCAATCAAGGGCGTTGGACCACAGGATGTCGCACTTGCAATTATCGGAGAGGTATTCGGAAACGGCTTCGTAAAGAACAAAGTTATGGAGTTCGTAGGACCGGGTGTGTCTAATCTGAGCGTTGACTTCCGTATAGGTGTCGATGTTATGACAACAGAGACTACATGTCTTTCTTCTATCTGGAGAACAGATGATCAGGTTAAGGAATTCTTTGAGATTCACGGTAGCTGAGGACCACAAGGAGCTTAATCCGGGTGAGGTGGCTTACTACGACAGATTTATTGAGATTGACTTAAGCCAGATCCGCCCAATGATAGCTATGCCATTCCACCCAAGCAATACCTATACTATCGATGAGCTCAATGCAAACCTCATGGATATTCTCGATGACTGTGAGAAGAGAGCTGAGGTAAGCTTTGACGGCAAGGTGAAGCTTGATTTAAAGAGTAAGGTAAGAGACGGAAAAATGTATGTAGACCAGGGAATCATCGCAGGCTGTGCAGGCGGTGGATTTGAGAATATCTGCGATGCGGCTGACATATTAAACGGACATTCAATCGGAGCAGACGAGTTTACACTGAGTGTTTACCCGGCATCTACTCCAATATACATGGAGCTTGTGAAAAACGGAGCTGTAGCAAAGCTTCTTGAGACAGGTGCAATCGTAAAGACTGCTTTCTGCGGACCTTGCTTTGGTGCAGGAGATACACCTGCCAACAACGCATTTCTCTATCCGTCATTCAACAAGAAACTTCCCTAACAGAGAGGGTTCTAAGGTACAGAACGGACAGATCAGCTCAGTGGCACTCATGGATGCACGTTCAATCGCTGCAACAGCAGCAAACAAGGGCTTCCTTACATCAGCAGCGGATATTGATGTCAACTTTACAAAGCCAAAATATTTCTTTGATAAGACTATATATGAGAACCGTGTATTTGACAGCCATGGAGTGGCAGATCCTTCAGTTGAAATCCAGTTCGGACCAAACATCAAGGACTGGCCGGCAATGAGCGCGCTTCCTGAGAATATGCTCCTTAAGGTGGTTTCAGAGATTCATGATCCTGTTACTACAACAGATGAGCTCATTCCTTCAGGAGAGACATCATCATATCGTTCAAACCCTCTTGGACTTGCAGAGTTCGCACTTTCAAGAAAGGATCCTGAGTATGTAGGCAGAGCAAAGGAAATCCAGAAGGCCCAGAAGGCTATAGAGAGTGGTGAGTGCGCAGGAAAGGCTGTTCCTGAGGTCGCTGAAATCATGGGAGTAGTAAAGAAAAAATTCCCTGAGGCAAGCCATGAGAATATGGGCTTCGGAAGCACAATTTTTGCTGTTAAGCCGGGTGACGGCTCAGCAAGAGAGCAGGCTGCCAGCTGCCAGAAGGTACTCGGAGGCTGGGCAAATATCGCAAACGAGTATGCCACAAAGAGATACCGTTCAAACCTTATCAACTGGGGAATGCTTCCATTCATCATCGATGAGGGAGAGCTTCCGTTCCACAACCTCGACTATATCTTCCTTCCGGGAATCAAGAAGGAAATCGAGGATGCAAAGACGGAGTTTGAGGCATATGTTGTCAAGGATGGTGAATTAAAGCCATTTACACTGAAGATGGGTGAGCTCACAGATGATGAAAGAGAGATAATATTAAAGGGATGTCTCATCAACTATAATCGTAAATAAGGAGAGTTTAATCCGATGGAAGAAACCGGAAAAGCTGGTAAAATCAAACATTGAGATAAATGCAGATAAGGGTGCGAAGCAGAATTCGCACCCGGGGCGTGAGGAATGGCCACATCTGATCAGAATAGGTGTCATGGTATTTGTCACGTTTGCAGTCAGTATACTGTTTTTTCTTTGCACTGTACAGATTTGAGGGCTTTGCAGGCATATGGAGCAAGCTGCTTGCGGCAGCAATGCCTATTATAATGGGACTTGTGCTTGCATACCTGATGAATCCTGTCATGCTGTGGCTGGAAAGATGCTTTAAAAAGCTTCTTTCCAAAAAGATGAAAAGCGAAAGCAAGCTGCGAAAGGTTTCAAGAGCTCTTGCAATCACAGGCTCGGTTATTATTCTTGTAGCAATTATTTCGCTCCTCATTGCGGCTATTGTGCCTTCTGTCATAGCAAGTATATCGGGACTTATGAAGACACTGCCAAATGATGTTGCGGCATTCATTAACATGATAAAGAACGGCAATTTCGGGGACAGCAAAATTGCTGAGCTCGCGAGCACAGGTTTACAGAATGCAACCGACTACATTGAGAATTATGCCACAGAAAAGCTAATTCCTGAGGCACAGAAGTATGTTGCACAGATTACAACCGGTGTGATTTCGGTAGTCAGAGGCTTATTTAATTTTATTATCGGAATAATCGTGATGGTCTATGTGATGAGTATTCAGGAGACTCTTGCAGGACAGAGCAAAAAAAGATAATATATGCTGTCTGCAAGCCAAAGACAGGCAATATCATCATTGAGACGATCAGAAAGACAAATGAGATTTTTGGAGGCTTCATAAGCGGTAAGATTATAGATTCACTGATTATAGGTGTGATTGCATATTTCGGATGTCTGATTTTAAGGATTCCATCGTCGGTGCTCGTTGCAGTGATTATCGGCGTCACAAATGTGATTCCGGTATTCGGACCGTTTATCGGTGCAATTCCATCGTTACTCATAGTAGTAATTCAGAGTCCGTGGCATGCACTTTATCTTCTGATATTTATTGTCGTGCTGCAGCAGGTGGATGGTAATATAATAGGGCCTAAGATACTTGGCTCATCTACCGGTCTTTCGACCTTCTGGGTTATGTTTGCCATACTAATCGGCGGAGGAATGTTTGGTTTTCTTGGAATGTTACTTGGTGTTCCGACCTTTGCTGTGATATACTATATTGTGAAAAGAGTTGTTAATTATGCTCTCAGGAAAAAAAGAAGCTTCCTGAGGACACAAGGGATTATACAAAGACAACAGGCGTAGATACAAAAAATAATAAGCTTAAATACGAGTAGGTGAAATAAGTGGATAAATACGAATACAATCTCAAGCTGGATCAGATAAAAGCCCTAAGCGCCGAGGAGGGCTATATGAGCGCAGCAGAGATTGCAGATAGCATAAATTGGAACAAAATTAAAAATGTAAATACACTCGTTAAAATCGGCGAAATCTACGAGAAGGCCGAAAGATACCAGGATGCAAGGGACATACTTTTAATGGCCTATGACCGTTCAACAATCGGCAGGATGATTATATACAGACTGGCTGAGGTCGCCATCAAGATGGGTGATTATGATGCTGCTACAGAGTATTATGATGAGTTTGTTGAGATAGCGCCTCATGATGATATGAAGTATGTATTAAGATATGCCATCAAAAAAGGGCAGGGAGCTTCATTTGATGAGCTTATCGCTATTCTTGAAGAGTACAAGGATGAAGAATACACTGAGGAGTGGGCATATGAGCTTGCATATCTATACCACAAGGCCGGAAAAGCCGATAAGTGTATAGATGCCTGCGATGAGCTCATTCTGTGGTTCGGAGACGGACCATATGTGGAGCGTGCGCTGGAGCTTAAGATGCTTTATCAGCCACTTACCAAGGCTCAGGAGGTAAAGTACAGACGATTCAAGGCAGAGAAGGAAAAGCCGGCTAAGATAAAGGATGAGGCTGAGGTCACTGAGATAGGTGCCATGGAGATGGTAAAGGGCGGAGAGATAGTGCATGATGACGTAACTATTCCGCAGATTACTGTAAATCAGGAGAAGTTCAATACTGTAAATTTACAGCAGGAGATTGCCAAGGGTATGCAGCAGATCATGGAGGCCAAGGGCAAGAATGAAGTTGCTGATACGATGGATACCATCAAAAAGATAGTTGATGATATTCCTTATCTCAAGCTCGAAAAGGAGCAGGAAGAGTATGTACAGCAGCCGGAAGAGACAGAGCATATCGCTACAGATGAAGAGATAGATGGTTCACTTAAGTTGAATTTCAAGGAGCTTTTTGGGTGAAGACGCTGACGGACAGATGTCTATGGTCATGAGTGAAAAGACTCAGCTTGAGCATCAGATTACAGGACAGATGTCTATACAGGATGTGCTTGAAGAATGGGAAAAGACCAGACATGCGGCTGAAATTGCACTTAAAGAGGCTGAGAAGCAGAAGCTTGAGTCAGCTAAGGCAAGAGCACTTCAGGAGGCAGGAGACATCATGGAGAGACTAAATGATGTCATTCCAAAGCTGGATGCAGGTGTCACTCCGAAGGAACTTCTTGAGGAGGAGTATTTGAAGGTCCCGGTTGATATTATAGAGCAGAAAGCTGCCGTGAAGGAGCCTGAAGAAGAGCAGAAACCGGATATGCAGGAGCTTTATGCAGAGGAGACTGTGGATGAAGTACAGGAGCCGCAGGAAACACCGGAAGATACTATAGACGAAGCACAGGAGCCGCAGGAAGCACCGGAAGAGGCTATAGAAGAAGCTATAGAAGAAGTGCAGGAGTCACGGGAAGTACCTGAAGAGGCTGCAGATGAAGCCAGGGAACCGGTTGGAGAGCCGGAGGATATAATTATGGCAGAGGAGTCTGAGAAAGACGAGATACTCATGCAGCCGACTACCATGATGCCTGAAATAACAGATGATATGTTAAATGTCGATGATGATACATCAGATGATGAGGCTTCACAGGAGAAAGAAAACGTTTCTGAGAAGAGAGATTTTGATCATGTGACATCATTTATCGAGCAGGAAATAGCCAAGATGACAGCAAAAAATCCGGGACTGGAGAAGAAGCTGGATATGGCTAAGACAAGAAAAATGCCGGATATTTCATTGCCGGAGGATTTAGACAGCGAAGAAGATGACTCGAAATTGAAAGAAACAAAACATATAAAAAAAGAGCTTACAAGCGAACAGAAAGCTATATTTTCATATTTCATACCGGTAAAGGGTATGGAGGATCAGATCTGCAAGGCATATAATGCAGTGCTTGATCATTTCAACAGGAAAGAAAACGCATCCACAGGCAACCTCATTATACAGGGAGAGCAGGGTTGCGGAAAGACAATGCTTGCTACAAGCTTTATAAAGGTATTACAAAAAGATGGTGAACAGCTTACAGGAAAGATGGGCAAGATTGATGCTGCCGCACTCAAAAAAAGGATGTGCAGCAGGTAGTCAGAAAGATAACAGGAGGCTGTCTCATCATAGAAAGAGCCGGTGATATCGACCGCAGCATAGCTGCCCAGCTATCATTTTTGATGGAGCATGATATTACAGGAACACTCTATATACTTGAGGATACATCAAAGGGTATAAAGAAGGCTCTCTCAATGGATGAGGGCTTTGCATCCAAGTTCACGGAAAAGATATCGGTTCCTATTTTTACAAATGATGAACTCGTATTGTTTGCCAAATCGTACTCTGCAGAGCTTGGGTACAAGATAGATGAGATGGCTATTCTGGCATTGCATAACAGAATCAGCAATATTGAGAGGATAGACCAGGCTACCACTCTGACAGAGGTCAAGGATATAATTGACGAGGCCATAGACAGGGGAGGCTCACAGCGGACTTAAGAAGGCTATAAGTATTCTGACAGCCAGGCGATATACAGATGATGACCGAATTGTACTCAAAGAGGATCATTTCAGGGAAAAATAAATACTTATGGGGGGTATATATATGTGTAATTTTACAGCAATGGATTGTTACCTGTTTGGTCAGCAACACACTATGATATCTACAAGAAGATGGGTGCTCACTTAGCTGAGCGCAAAGGAAAAAAAAAGGAGTGTGCTTTGACGTCTGGGCGCCACATGCGAGGGAAGTATACGTGTTTGGTGAGTTTAACGACTGGAATGAGACCAGTCATGAGATGAAGCGTGTAGAGCCGGAAACCATGGGAGTGTATGAGCTTTTTGTACCGGGAGCGCAAAAGGGTCAGATGTATAAGTTTATTATAGTCACTGAACAGGGTGATAAGCTGTACAAGGCGGATCCATACGCAAACTACGCAGAGCTTCGTCCGGGAACAGCGTCAATCATCACAGATATCGAGCACTTCACATGGACTGACAAAGAGTGGATGGATAAGAGAGCAGCAAAGTCAGATGCTGATGTATATTCTTCACCTATGGCTATATATGAGTGCCATCCGGGCTCATGGATGAGACATCCGGGCAGGGATGATGAGGGTTTTTATACATACAGGGAGCTTGCAAAATCACTCATATCATATGTAAAAACTATGGGATATACACATATTGAGCTTATGGGTATTTCAGAGTATCCGTTTGATGGCTCATGGGGATATCAGGTTACAGGCTACTATGCACCTACATCGAGGTATGGAGAGCCTGAGGATTTTGCATACTTTGTTGATCAGTGCCATAAAAATAATATCGGAGTAATCCTCGACTGGGTACCTGCACATTTCCCAAAGGATGCGCATGGACTTGCCAATTTCGACGGAACAGCCACATATGAGTATGCAGACCCAAGAAAGGGAGAGCATCCCGACTGGGGCACAAAGATATTTGACTACGGTAAGAATGAAGTAAAGAACTTCCTTATCGGAAGTGCATTGATGTGGATAGAAAATTACCACGTAGACGGACTCCGTGTGGATGCAGTTGCATCAATGCTTTATCTTGACTATGGAAAGAACGACGGACAGTGGGTGCCAAACAAGTTTGGAGGAAATAAGAACCTCGAGGCAGTAGAGTTTTTCAAGCATATCAATACACTCATACTTGGAAGAAATCACGGAACTGTAATGATAGCCGAAGAGTCTACCGCATGGCCAAAGGTAACAGGCAAGGTAGAGGAAGACGGACTGAACTTCAGCTACAAGTGGAACATGGGATGGATGCATGACTTCCTTGATTATATGAAGCTGGATCCATATTTCCGTAAAAATAACCACAACAAGATGACATTTGCAATGAGCTATAATGAGAGTGAGAAATATATTCTGGTACTGTCACATGATGAGGTGGTACATCTGAAGTGTTCTATGCTCAACAAAATGCCGGGCTTAGAAGGGGATAAATTCAAGAACCTCATGGCAGGATATGCATTTATGATGGGGCACTGTGGAAAGAAGCTTCTTTTTTTCATGGGACAGGAGTTTGCACAGAAGCAGGAGTGGAGTGAGGAAAGAGAACTCGACTGGTATCTGCTTGAGAATCCGGAGCATAAAAAGATCCAGAACTGGGTAAAGGAGCTGCTTCACCTCTATAGGAAAAACCGCTGTCTGTATGAGCTGGATTCAAGCTGGGAAGGCTTTGAATGGATAAATGCAAACGATGCAGACAGAAGCATCTTCAGCTTTATCAGAAAGAGCAAGGATGGCAAGAATAATATGCTCTTTGTCATCAATTTCACACCGGTAGAGAGACCTGATTACAGAGTCGGAGTGCCAAAGCACAAGACATATCAGCTTGTTTTAGATAGTGAGGATCCTAAGTTTACAGGCAAAACGGTACACAAGAGCCTGTAAAGAAGGCTGCAAAGGGCAGAGGCAAGGCAGCAAAACAGTCATATAAGAAGCTGGACTATAAGGCAGTCAAATCAGAGTGTGACGGCAGACCATTTTCATTTGCTTATCCACTTGCGCCTTACGGAGTTGCTGTATTTAAATACTAATATACCGGTAAACAGCAGGGTAAAGGACCGCGCCAATTTAAGGCGCGGTCTTTATTTTTGTGTATTATATGTCGATATATAGTAAGATAACTATTCAGGACCACAAAAGTACGAAGTAAGAATATCCATAAATAAAGGCTGCAGAGATGGTATATATGCAGGGCACGGAGCAGGAAATATGCAGATAGAGAATTTGATTAATAAAAGCACAGATACGAAAAATACGGACACAAAAACCATAAATGACATGACAACGGGTATGCGTGTGTCAGACTACATAAAGACAGACAGTAGTGACAATATGTCAAAAAAAGGCGGCTGTTGTCGGTTCGTCAAACTCTGTTGATATGTCGGATACGATATATGCAAGACCACAGGCTAAAAATGAAGCCGGGAACAGCGATGACACAGATATGGCAGAAAATCTGCTAAATGACATGAATCAGACCTCAGAAAACAGGCGAAATGATATGATTGTCACTGCAAGCACCACCACGAGTGATGATTACAAAGCTGCAAAGGATGACGGCTACGATGTCATTGTCACTGAGACCGATAAGATAAAAGCAGTGCTGGCAAAGGCAGGTGTAGATATATCCATATATGGAGATGATATGAGCATGGAGCAGCTCACAGACATCACGGGAAGCCAGACTGAAGCGGCCATGCTTGTCAATCAGATGAAAGCATATGATATTCCTGCTACAGATGACAATATAAAGGCAGGTACAGATGCCATAGACCGGGCAAAGAGCCTTACAAATATATCCAATGAGACAAAGGCATATCTGGTCAGAAATAACATGAATCCGACGGTTTCCAATGTATACAAGGCGACGTACAGCAGCAGTCAGGTACAAGATTACAGGCAGAAAACCAAAATGACGGAGATATCAGATGAGCTGTTTGAGGAGCTTAAGCCACAGCTTAAACAGATATTAGAGGAAGCTCATATAGACAGTAGTGATGAGAATCTGAATCAGTGCAGATGGCTGATAGATGAAGATATAGCCGTTACACCTGATAATGTGCTGCTTGCGAATCAGATAGACGGCATTACCGCAGCAGGAGAAAATGTGAGCAGTGATTTTTATGCAAGGGCAGTGACAGAAGCACTGGCAATGGGAAAAAAGGCTACAGATGCCACTATGTCACAAGATGGTCTGACATTTGACATGGCAAAGAAAGCCTGTGATGTATTAGGTGAGGCGACCGCAGATGACATTGTCACATTAGAGTCAGATAACATACCTGTCACGATAGAGAATCTGTCAAAGCTTATAGCTGCAAGGGGCAAGGATAGTGCAGCATCGCAAGCCTCAGCAAATAAAGCTGCGGATAATCAGATTACAGACAGCCGGGAAGCAAGGCTTGTGACAGCTCAAAGAAAGCTTGAGGAAGCGAGACTTTCCATGACAGCAGAAGCCAACCTTTCACTCATAAAAAAGGAGTTTCAATAGACACAGAGCCTATTGAACGTGTAGTGGAGCTGCTTAAGCAGCAGGAAAATAAATACTACGGAGCGCTGTTTGGTGAGAGCAGTGTAGAGGCATCTGATGATAGGGTACGTATGTACAATAATGTATGTGATATTTTCAATCAGCTGAAGCAGCAGCCGGCTTATGTACTGACCCTGGAATCCGCTGATGACACTGTGTATGAGCTGTATACAGCAGGCAAAGCAATGAAGCAGTCATTAGAAGCAGCAGCCTCAGGATATGAGACTCTTATGACATCACCGCGGGCAGATATGGGAGACAGTATATCAAAAGCATTTCAGAATGTGGATGATATACTTAAAGAGCTTCAGATAGATACATCTGAAAGCAATCGCAGGGCTGTGCGGATACTTGCGTACAACAGTACCGAGATCACAGAGGACAATATAAAGCAAATAAAGTCTGTAGATGAGCAGGTGCAGAGAGCATTCAGCGATATGACACCGGCGGTGACGATTGAGATGATAAAAAGAGGCATATCACCGCTTGATATGAGCATGAGTGACATAAGTGACACTGCCAGACGGATAAAATCAGAAAATCCTGACGAAAGGGATGAGAAATTCAGCGAGTTTCTCTGGAAGCTTGAAAAGAAAAATGAAATCTCAGAGGAGGAAAGAGACTCGTATATAGGCATATACAGGCTTATTTCACAGGTGGAGCAGTCAGATGGTGCTGTGATAGGCTCACTTGTTAATCAGGGAGCAGATATTACAATGAAAAATCTGCTTACAGCGGTCCGGGTACGAGGAAAGAGTGCCATGGACTATAAGGTGGACGATACCTTTGCCGGAGTGGACAGTGTAAGCAGGGGCATTAAAATTGACTCACAGATAGAAAGCGCATATCATACAAACTGCCTAAGGGATGTGCTTGATACACTTTCACCTGAGAAAATGGAGTTTGTGCAGTATGACAGCTGGCTTGATATGACTCCGGAGCAGTTAAGGCAGGCTGTATATGAGGCAGGCGAGGATAACGCACTGTCAGAGCAATATGCCACAGAACAGCTAAGACAGTTCAATCAGGCAGTTTCGGTGCCTGAGAACGTATATGCTTTTCTAGAGAAATATGATGTAAAAACAACCGCGGTAAACCTCATGGCTGCGTCACGGCTAATGAAAAATCCGTCAGAGGCAGTAAGAAATCTCTGGGAGCGTGGAGACAGTGCTACGGCAAGGGCTCTTTTGGATGAGACTCTCAGACGGTTTTCTGAGTCGGTCAAAAATCCAAAGGAGCTTGCGCAGGCGCAGGAAACGCTGGCTGATACAGCAGAGCATGTTATGGATTCGATGATTATAGAGGATAGGCACACAGGTTCAATAGACCTCAGACAGATGAAGCTATTATGCAGTCAGCTAAGGATAGCTTCAAATATGTCGAGACAGGAAAACTATATTGTACCAATAGAGACTGCAGACGGGGTCACAGGTATGAAGCTTCGCATAGTAAGAGGTGAAGATAAAAAGGGACTGGTTGACATATTCCTTGAGGAAAAAAAAAAATGCGGCAGGGTAGCTGCATATTTTGAGGCAAAGGAAAACTCAGTATCTGCTATGATAGTCACAGACGATGAGCAGACTAAAGCTGTTTGAAGACAATATCACTATGTTTGAGGCAGGAATAAGTGATGGTGAACAGCGTGTGCGCATAGATGTGGCACTGGAGCATGATATATCTGCAAAAGAGTCTAAGATGTCAGATATGAAATCGAATACTGAGTCAGATAATGAGACAAAAAAGCAGCTTGATGGCGGTGAAAGTGTCCAGACAACCAGACTATATCACATCGCAGAGCAGTTTATTGTAAATGTCCAGAGGGTGATTGCGCAAGATAGTCTGTGACACCGATATATATTGCATGTGCCAGGTCATCCTGATAGTTTTTGTCAGTAAGAAGAAGTGTCTCAGCAGGATTACTCAAGAATCCACATTCTACGATTACGGTCGGGGATGTGGATTTTTTAAGTATAAAGTATTCTTTATTGGGCTTAATGCTTCGTGGATTTGCGACACAAAGAGAAGTGTTTAAAGCTCCAAGGACAGAGGATGCGAGCTCTTTTCCTGCATCAGAGGCTTCATAATAGAATACCTGTGGACCGCAGCTTGAACTGTCCTCAAAGCTGTTTTGATGGATACTGATGCTGACTGCCACATTGCTTTTAGACATCAGGGCAGTTCTCTTTGTGAGATCATCTGTCTTTGGATGCTTGGAATTATCCGGGGCGAGGTCGCAGTCGGTGGTTCTGGTCATGACAACAGTAAAGCCTCTGTTTTCAAACAGCTGTTTAAGAGCCATTGCAATACTGAGGTTGACATCCTTTTCCATGACGCCGGAGGTGGAAATCTTACCGGGATCACTTCCACCATGTGCTGATTGTAGTTTACGCAAATTGTGATATGTATTCCCCAGTATATATGGGGAGTTAGAAATGTATTGAGATTAGATAGCCTTTTTCTCCAAGTCCTCACAGTAAACGCTTGAAAATAAATGTTCCAGCTCATTTCCGAAGTTGTATGAGATTTTAAGTTTGCGGTTTTCATAAACTGTTATCTGGTCTATCATTTCCACAATAATATCTCTGTCTAATTCTTCAATGTCTTTCAGTTCCAACAACCGCCTTAACCACGGTGTTTCAAAAACATCTTCTGTTACACTTTCTTCTTTTTCTTTTCTTCCAGCGTTTCAATCTGTTTGGAGTAAAGTGTTTCTTTTTGTTGATAGTCCTCTCGATAAGAAAGAAATTCTTCTTTAGAAATCAGTTCGTCTTTGTAATCTTCATAAATTGACTTTTTTCAGTTTCTTTACTCTTTCAAGTTCTGTTTTTAACTTTGTCAGTTCTATGTCAGTTGATTTTCTGATTTTTGTTGCTGTGAAAGATTGTGATTTTACAAGCTCCTGCAAGTTCTCTACATTGCGGATAATCTGCTTTAAATCTCCCAGCACAATATCATTCAATACTTGAAACGGGAGCGTGTGCGGAGTGCAATAATCTTTTCCACTTCTTTTGTAAGTTCCACAATAGAATGAATAAGACCTGCTTCCGTCTGCACGTCGCCAGAAATTTTTCATCATTGCCCGACACAATCGCCACACTTGATAAAACCTGCAAAGATATTTTTATTTGTTTCTAAATCAATATCCCTATGTTTTTTCGTCAGCAGTTTTTGTACCTTATCCCACAGTTGACGGTCTATAATCGGTTCATGCGTATTTTCAACCCTTATCCAGTTTTCTTTCTCAACTGGACGCTGTTTACTTCTCATACGTTGATGTTTCTTTCCTTGTATCATGTTGCCGATATACATTTCATTTTTCAACATGATATTTACTGTTGAATACGTCCAATAGGAAGTTTTCTCCAAACGGTTGCAATTTTTATAATTTTCACCGTTGAGCTTTTTATATTCCGACGGACAAAGGATACCCTCTGCATTTAGTATTTTTGCAATGCTTTGTTTTCCTATTCCTTGTGCATACATAGTAAATACTCGTTTTACAACTTCGGACGCATATTCATCAATCACAAGTTTATTCTTATTTGCAGGAGATTTCTTATAGCCATAGCTTGTAAATGCTCCGATAAATTCTCCTGCTTTCTGCTTTGATTTTACAGTCGCTTGAATTTTATTAGAAATATCTCTGGCATACTGTTCGTTGAATATATTTTTAATAGGAAGTAACATATCGTATGCCTGCTTCATACTATCAATATTATCTGTTACAGAAATAAAACGAACATTAAGCTCTGGAAATATTCTTTCCAAATATCGCCCCGTATCAATGTAATCTCGTCCGAAACGGGAAAGGTCTTTTACAACAACACAATTTACCTTGTTATCTTCAATGTCAGCAATCATTCTATGAAAGTCTGGTCTATTAAAATTCGTTCCCGTAAAACCGTCATCAATATAAACATCATATAGGATAAAGTCATCATGCTTGTTCACATATTCTGTTAAAAGTTTTCTCTGATTTCCTACACTATCGCTTTCTTCCTTATCTCCGTCCTCTCGTGATAATCTGATATAAATAGCCACGTTAAATAAGTTTGAACCTTTTTGATAAATCATTTTTCCACCTATTCAACTGCCGTACCTATAATAATATCATACCATAAAGTACGGCTTCTTTCCATTGTTTTCAAGGGTTTTACCCTCTTGATATCCTTTTTTTACATGAGATTTCACGATACGGACAAGCAATTCCGCTACGGAAAATTTACCTAAAAATTCCCGTTCTACGATATATTGTGCAGGTTCTTTTTTTTAGTCAATGTATCAGCTCCCTTAATCAACTATCTATTCTCAACATACGCACATAGGCTTATCCAATATGCGTATTTTTCACAATGTTACAGAAGCAAACAGATGGTATTGGAAAGCTTTGTTAGTATCTCAACTATTCCCATTCTTGTGGGCAGAACCGCACCATATCGGTACGGAAAGGTGTGATTTGTTGCAGGAATTTGAAAAGATTTGAAAAAATTTTCGGATACAAAAAGCCCGCACAAAACATGAATTTTGTGCGAGCTACTGGGATAGTGTATTTAATTGTAGATAGTATGCTGTTAAATCAGATTTGAATATATCGAATTGTACTTAAAGCTTAAAGGCACATTCATCACTCCATTTTTGGTTTGGATGTTTCAATGTAATAAATATGTTCCTTGTTCCACTGTTTTAAACAAAAACAAAATTCGATAACAGCCAAAGCAATATTATATGTATGGGATAGAAAATATAAAAGAGATATTTACACTTTTTTCCTCGTTGATGATTGTATGATAGTATTAGCGGAAGAGCAAGAACCATAATCCACTGATACTGAATTGTAAATATATTCCCTCCTACATCCATAGGAGAAATTCCACCTATTATAGACAATAGATATTCCATACCATGGGAAAGCCCTGTTCCTATTATCGGAATTAATTCCTTGATTTTCCATAAAATAATGGGAACAATATTAGTGGACATAAAAAACATATACACAACAACAAATATCATATACGACAGAATAAGTCTTTTCTTGTTGTCATAAGCTAAATACATTATAATTCCTAAAACAACAAAAATAAGTCCCCCTTCCGTTGTAAACACACTTCCCAAAAGAGCTGGTATCAAATAGAAGCATATTGTTTCCGTATACATATTACTAATTGAACTCAGATAACCACATACTATACATACAATAACTTGATAAGCAATATATAAACTTAGTACTTTTATCCAGGAAACAGCCTTTTGGTTTTTTCTTATTTCTAAGATTTCACATATGCATGCAACGATAAATAATGTTCTAAAGAAATTTAATTCAATTTGTGTACTCATTTGAATAACAGCCATCACAATACTTGCTAAATATAGCCTCAATATATACATCCGCTTAGAACTAGTATACTTTACGCCATTAACAACACCAAAAATAAAAATAGGTGCAGCGATTCGTCCTATCCAATGTAACGGCAAAGACATTGGCAAATCAGGAAAGAAATAAGCTATATGGTCTAAAAAAAACATAGCAATCATAGCTATTATTTTTAACTGAAATATATTCATTAACAATACTCCTTGATTTTATTTTAAAAATATGATATTACAAATTAATCAAAAAAAACAAGGTGAAAGGAGAAATTTCATGTGTAAGATATCCAAAAAAATATTTTCGCTTCTTTATTGGCAGTGTCTATGATTTTCACAATGATGTCGACAACTGTTGTTCATGCTCAGTCAGTTAAAGATGGAAGTAATGAGGTAACCGTTACACCAAATGTTGGAGTTTCTTATGTTTCTCCAGAAGAAACTATTGAAACAAGAGGTACATCAAGACCTAGTAAGGTATGGAACATCAAGAGTAAAGGGCAATACGATTTTGCTGGTTCCTCTCATTATCAAAACTTGTATACTAATTATAAGTTTACAGGAAAAACGAGTTATAAGGTTTATGTAGAGAACACCGGAGATAATCCAATTACTGTGACAGCTAAAAGGCTTACTAAGACTTATGGCTCTACAAAAATTAGTGCTGGTAAAACTGGTTCTTTTGAGTTTTCTAATATTAAAAGCGATACTGAGTTTTATATTGTTTTTGAAGGAAATGGATACTCATTTAGCGGACATGTAAAATAACTTAAATACAGAAGAGAGTAAACGTTATGCTTGCTCTCTTTTTATATTAGAATCCTCCAGCTGCTACCCCTATGTAGAACAAGCTCATACTGCGATACCTGAGTCGCCTTTGTCTGATTATTAAGAAATTATACGGCAACGCGTGCTTTCACATTGCTTGTCTGTTCTCTCTTAAATTTCTTCTTTTTCTTATATTTTCGTTGTTTTCATCACTTGCGTTATCTACAACCTCCATGCCCCGGGTCAATTACAATAACGGTGGAATTAGTGTTTTTGCCGGTATTTTTTGCAAGAGCACAGACACCTCTTCCGAGGTAGAAGGACAGAATAAAGAGAGCTAAAATAAGACAGTATTTGTTTTTCTTAATAATGTACATATATTTTTTCATATAAGATACCTATAAAAACCCGATGCACATAGAAGGCATCGGGTGTGTTTGTATATTATATGATTGGCTGATATCATTTATAACCTATAAAAGGTACTGAGTTAGACTGTAGCTGTAAAGGTACGGCCTCTTTCAGTAAGCCTTAAGCAATCAGTTCAGATATTTGATAACAGTATCCCAGACAGATGAATTCTCAAAGCCAAGCTTCCAGAATGCTGCACCGGCGAGCTTATTGTCGTCGACGAGCTTGAGCCTTTTCTCTAAAGATGTAGTGTCCTCGAGCCATACCTTGTACAGCTTGTTGGATACAGACCACTCAGCGTAGTTCTGACCGGATTCCTCATCAAGAGCAGCAGTGGCATTGTTTGTGGCAAGCTGTGCTGCAGCTGCGTCCATACTATATACCTGTGAGGCAACAGTGTACTTTGACTGATCCTCGGTATCGGTTACGGCATCATCGTCCTCCTTTGGAGTGAGCTCCCATATTCTGGTATAAAAAGGCATGCCGAGAATAATCTGGTCAGCGGGAACCTCCTTCAGAGTGGATTCAACACCCTCAGTTACCCACGGAATGGAAGAAACTGAGCCGGCATCAGAGCCCTTATAGTGTTCATCGTATCCCATAATCACAATATAATCGGCAAAGTTTGCCATATCAGAGCGATTGAAGAACTTGTTGAAGCTGGCAGGTACTGTGACATCAACTGAAAGTGATATACCGTTATTGTGACACTTTATGGCGAGCTCTCTGATAAACTCGATGTAAGAGTCTCCATATGCTGCTTCTGTGATATTTTCAAAGTCAATATTTACACCATCAAGCTCATAGTTAAATGCAGCCGACATAATCTGATTGATCAGGGTAGTTCTCGTGGATGTATGTGTGAGCACATATGCTGCATCTACATCAGTATTTTCAAAGTTGCTGAACAGTCCCCATACCTCGATGCCCTGGGAATGGCAGTAGCTGACATAATCCTTGCTTGCTATATCTGCCAGATTACCATTGTTGTCATTTAAATAAAACCAAGTTGGTGACATTACATTTATGCCCTTGGTTGATGAAATTACCTGGGGCACTTTATTGTTTGCTGACTGGCTTGTTACCTGATTCCAGGCAAGACAGATATCCTTATCCTTCGTGATATGCGTAAAGGTCTCTTCCTCATAGTCAGGATTCGTAAGCTTAGTTTTTTTGCTCTCGGACAGAGCCTTGCGCTTTATATATCCAATAACACCATCCTCAGTGGCAACCTTATCCCATTTGTCACCGGAATCAAGAATAGTAATCTTGTCATCCTTTTTCACCTCTTTTTAGAATAGGGCTCTTTATGCCGCCCTTCACGCGGACCTGGGTAGACTTGTTTACAGTGGCACTGTCTATTTCATCCCATTTGCTTGTGATGACGATGCGTGCCGGGTCATCATATGACTTAAAGGTGATATTGGAGTACTGTTTTACATAGTCTAAAGCGATAAGCGCAGAGTCAGAGGTGGCTTTCACAATCGGATAGCCAAAGTCATTGGTCTGCCTGGTGACACTGTAGCTATTGCTGTCAGCCGCCGCTGAGATGATATCAGATGCGGTTGTGTAAAAAGCACATTCTCATTTGCATCCCAGTAAAATCTGGAATTTAATGAGTCGTGAACAAATTTGTAATCAACGTATATTTTTTTATCTATTATTTTAGCCTTGTAATCGGATAGCTCATTATCTACAATGAGAGCAGCCTCATCATCAGAAGAGATATTGAAATACTCTTTAAGATCCTCTGTCTTTTTTTTTCGTAGGGGTGTATTTATTGATAAGAGCAGTTATACCCATTATTATTACAACGAGGATAATAAGTCCGGTTACTATAAGTGCAGGCAATAATTTCTTTTTCATGTGTAAAAATCCTTTCCTATTATTTGGTGTCGAAATTGCTTAAGCTAATTATACCATTGTGAAAAAGCATATTCAAATAATATGAAATAAATTTGTAATAAATTAAGAAATTTGTTTATGCATTTTGGCGCGGAAGGAGCAAAAGCTTCCCCCCCGCGCACATAGCTTTTCTTTTTAAAATATGTCTTTTGGTTGTCTTTTTGCATTTAAACGGGGTAAAGGACCAAAAATATGCTGACATCGATTTCTTGTATAATTGAGAAAAAATGATATTAATCATTAATTATTGATAGTTTATAGAAATTGATATTTCCGGAGCTTTCCACACCCAATTTAATTGCTGATTTTTTAGTTTCGTTTAATTTGATAAAATATCTGTAAAAATTCCAATATATAAATATAGTTTATTCTTCTATAAAAATACCTCCGTCTATATATAATGATTATGAGTAAAAACTGATAAGTAACAAATGGCCCTATGTCATGAAGCGCTCTGTGGCATTAAAAGTATAAGCCCTCCGAAGGCTTCGGACATAAAATTGATAAACAGCTGGTTAAAGATGTCATTTTGCATCGTGATATTAATTCCTTTCTGATATCTTATCCAGAGTGCCAAACAGGCTGGTATTGATGAGGAACGGGTCCTCTAAGTAAGGAAAGCCTACCACCGGATACTTAAAATGTTTATGGTTAATTGTCTTTTTCTTTTCCACGAGATTAAACAATATTTTTACGCTTTCTGAATCAGTTATTTTGTTTGAATTGAATAGCTCGATAATTCTGTTCAAAGCGCCCCGGTTCCATTTACTTATTGTACACACAGCGATTCTTACGTCACACCTCATAAATTCCTTTAAGGTGTTTGGATTAAGTATGCCGAAATCAATAATCACACGCTCGTATCTCATGTTTAAGAGCTCAGTTAGTGTGGACATGACTGCGTGAGGAAAGAAATCTACATTCTTATAAGTAAAAACCTTTTCGTCTGCTGTCTTTGACAGTGAAAGAATTTCATGTGTACCATTCAGCTCAACATAGGCGGTTCTATACATGCATTTATTGCTCATATAATTACAAAGAGCAAGGCTTATATGTGTTGTGCCTACATTGTGAACGCTGCCACCGACACCAACTAACTGTGGTGCAGAATGGACTTTCTTAAATCTCCTTTTAAAGTGTCTGATAGTGATGCTCCTCCCTTTAGTTCTAACAGCTTTTGAATCAGCGTTTCCTTTTGAACTGAGCTCTTAAACATATCGCTGTCATAAGGAAAGTGATAAACACTGCAATTAAGTAGTGCCGCAATCGCGGAGGCATTCTGTCTGCTGCACATATTACATATAACACTCAGGGATGCTGTCATTTTTTTGAGAATAGAATGATTCCTGTAGATATCATTCAGATGCCAAAAGCCGCCGTTACATACATATAATACGAGATCCATGTCATATATTTTCTCGTTGCACACATCAGTGCCAAGGTCGTATATCTGTATAGCATCTTTTGGAATATTAAACTGTATACCGTCACTGTAGTCGGGTATGCCCTGAAAGCTTTTGTAATAATAATATCCGTTTTTCTGCTTAAAAATCTGCAGTCCGTCGTGATTACCATGGCAAAGTATGCTTTTTGCAGAGTCTATGTAGATACCATGATATCCAAGGATATTGAGTTCGCAGGTGAGTGAAACGGCCACGTGGGTGGAGCCGCAGCCTCTGTGACTGCCTAAAACTGCTATTTTGTGTATGAGATGTGGCTGACCGGTTAATTTTTGAATTTCCTGTATTTCCTGATATAGCTCTGCGACAGTCACGTAACGCAGTGATGCATCAGATGTTGTTGCTTTTTGGATAATATGCTGAAACTTATGGGAAAAGCTGTCTGGGGTAAAGGTCAGTATATACTGCAGAAGCTGACCTAAGCTGTAAATGTCTGCCGCCGGTGTAATTGTATCCTCGGTAAAGCATTCGGGGGCAGAGAATTCTATATTCCCATAGTGATTGAAGTTATTTCCAGCCTGGATAACATATGCCGATACGCCAAAATCGATAAGCTTAAGCTTATTGTGGCATACTATAATATGCTCCGGTTTAAGGTCCCTGTAAATAATGGGAGTAGATATCTGTGTATGCAGATAGATAAAAACATTGCATAATTGTTCACAAATATTAAAAAATAAACCTGGGGAAATTAACTGCTGATGAAGCAAAAATGAATCTAATGTCTCGCCGTCGATATATTCCTCGACGATATAGTAAAAAGCATCGTCCTCTTCGAAGTCAAATATACGTGGTATAGACGGATGCTCAAGAGACTTGAGTAGTCTTGCTTCTGATAATGCGGATTCGGCGAAAGCAGAAGCTTTAGGAACTTTCTTTAGAGCTCTCTCCTGATCCATAGATATGTGTCTGACAAGCGTAACGCTACCGGAGCTGCCGGTTCCGAGATCTTTAATCATCTCATATTTGTCAAACAAAGAATGATTTGTATTTTTCATACGCTCCTTTTTGGTCGAGCGCACATCTCATGGATAACTTATAACATACCTGTAAAATAATTGCAACACTTTTTTTATTTTTTTTTAATAGGCCTCGCGCTTTACAATATGACCGGTGTTTATTATAATAGTTTTACGATTTACACGGATATTTTCGGAAAAGGATGTGAAAAATATGAAAATTGAGAAGGTAAATGATAATCAGATCCGCTGTACTCTTACCAGAGAGGATCTTGAGGACAGACATATAAAAATAAGCGAACTGGCATATGGATCAGCGAAGGCGAAAAGCCTTTTTAAAGATATGGTAGAGCAGGCCAATTACGAGTTTGGCTTTGAAACAAATGATATTCCACTCATGGTGGAGGCAATTCCACTGCCATCAGAGTCTATAGTGCTTATCATCACAAAGGTTGAATATCCGGATGAGCTTGACACCAGATTTTCAAAGTTTTCAGAGGCAGATGACGACTTTACGGACTTAGGAAATGCAGGACAGCCTCCGGTGATAAAGGGAGCTGCTGATATTTTGGAGCTGTTTGAGCGTATCAAGAAGGAAAATGAGAAGACAGCTGACGGTGAGCAGGGCACTGATGATATTACAGAGGAACAGGCTGAGGCTGACGTAGTCAAGCTGTTTGTTTTTGATAAATTTGATGATGTGCGCAGGATTTCGTGTGCTTGACGGCTTTACAGCGGCAGAAATGACTTATACCGCGACGCTTCAAGCAATAAGTACTATCTTGTGGCTCACAAGAGTGAGCATACTCCGAAGGAATTCAACAAGGTGTGCAATATTATTTCAGAGTACGCATATCAGAAGAACTATGTGCCTGCCAATGAAGCATTTTTCAAGGAGCATGGTAATGTGATTATTGAAGAAGCTGCCATCCAGACGTTAGTGGCACTTTAACAGAATATTGATTGCAAATAAAAGACGGCCTGCATAAGCAAGCCGTCTTTTTCGTAAATTAACCGAGGTCGTGATCGATGAATGTGTTGATTTCAACGACAAGATCATCCGGGTCAAGTCCGTGAACCATAGCAGCCTCTTCGATTGTCTCCATCTGTGATGATGGGCATCCGAGACAGTGCATGCCGATATTTAAAAGTAATGGTGCCACGTTCTGGTCAATCTGAAGAAGATCACCAATCATAGTGTCCTTAGTAACTTTAGCCATTATTGTTTCCTCCTATTAGTCTTTTAATGTGCCTATTATAATACGATTTGCATTTAATTGCAAATTATACTATAAAGATTTTTTTTGAGTAGTTCGATATACTTATTAGACAACGGAATGTTAATACTACAGCAAGGATGCCTGAGAAATTATCAGGAAAGGAAAACACATGAAAATAAACAGGAATATGAGTGCTGTCAGGGCAAATAAGCAGCTCCTCGGTACAGAAAACAGATTATCAAAGTCTATGAAAAGGCTTTCAAGCGGCTACAAGATAAATTCAGCAGAGGACAATCCGGCAGGAATGGCTATCTCCAACAAGATGAAGGCGCAGATAGAAGCGCTTGACCAGGCAAAATCAAATTCGTCAGATGCGCAGAATGTCATGAAAATAGCAGACGGAGCACTTGGTGAGGTAAGCAGCATGCTTCAGAGAATCAGGGAGCTTGCGGTACAGGGCGCTTCAGATACATATTCTGAGAATGATAAAAAGGCTTTGCAGTCAGAGATAGATGAGCTCACCAAGGAGGTGGACCGTATATCGGGCGATACGGAGTACAATACAAAGTCACTGCTCGATGGTTCGAGTGATACACGCGTCTATGTAAGGCAGAAGGATGCAAATGGCAATATGACTCAGGTGAACAGCTATATTACGAGAATCAATTTCTCAGACAATGTGGCGTCAGATAAATATGAGCTCACAGTAAATTCGCTCGCAACACAGGCAACAGGAAGTCTTGCGTCTGCCACAAAGCCTGACGCAGAGGGAACGATTTCCATAAACGGTGTGAGTGTGGCTGTGAAGGCAGATATGACTCAGGATGAGTATATCCAGGCGTTGCAGAGGGCAGCGACCACAGCCGGTACTACTATGCAGGTGAATGGTGATAGCATCAGCTTTTTATCCAATGAGTATGGCAGTGACAGCACAGTAAATATATCTCTTTCTTCATCGCTTAAGGCTCTTGCAGGTGCAGGCTATGAGAATGCTGACGATGGAAGTGGAAATATGCAGCTCAAAAGTAATGGTAAGGATGCCGTGGTTACAGGCGGAGAAAATATGTCGGACAAGACAATAAGAGCCGACGGTAACCGTGTATATGTGGTAGGAAACAGTGGATTTTCAATGGATTTTCTACTGAGCAGTGATATGGATATGACAGCGGGAAGCAGCAATCTGCAGATAGATATTTCAGATATCGGAAATATGGCTGTGCAGATTGGTGCAAACGAGGGCCAGGAGATGAAAATCAGGATACCGGAGGTATCATCGCAGACACTTTATCTGGATACGGTAGATGTGACTGTAAAGGGTGGTGCAGACAAGGCAATGTCCACACTTGATGAGGCGATAGAGTATGTCTCAGGTGTGCGGTCAAGGATAGGAGCCTTCCAAAACCGTCTGGAATCCGCTGAGAGCAGTCTTTCTGAGACTTCTGAGAACATGACCGGTGCATATTCCAATATCATGGATACCGACATGGCAACCGAGATGACGGAATACGCAGCACAGAATATTCTCGACCAGGCCGGAATCTCAGTGCTGTCTCAGGCAAATGACCTGCCACAGCAGGTACTTTCACTATTGTCGAGGTAATAAGCAATGAAAAATGAATTGAAGCAGGAGCTCACCAGAAGGCTTTGTGCGTGCAACAATGGCGGACTCGTGCTTGTTATGTATGATATATATTTTGGCTTTTCAGATGATGTAAAAAATGCCCTCGTGTCAGAGGACAGGGAAGCCTTGAGAAAGGGAGTGTCGGATGTACAGGCGGCACTTGATGAGCTAATGGGGGCACTTGACTTTAAGTATCCTCTCGCAGGACAGCTTTATCCACTGTACTCATACTGCAAGAGGCTTTTTTTCCACAGTGCTTTACTCACTTGATGTGTCGGTGGTGGATGAGGCCGACGTCATTATGAAAAAGCTCAGAAACAGCTTTGAAACAGCAGCTGCCGATGACAAATCGGCTCCGCTTATGGACAATGCGCAGAAGGTCTATGCGGGCATGACCTATGGAAAGGGCAGGCTCACAGAGAGCTTTATAAACGATGATAACAGGGGCTTCCTTGCGTAGGAGGCCTCTTTTTTAGTTCATTAAGCCTCATTAAACCTCATTAAGCCGCTTGGCACAGTTTAATAGAAATTTATACCGCATGGAAACAGCCTTGGCCTGATAGATGTAGTAGTCAATTAAATCGGGCTCAACCACATTTTCCAGGTTAGTGTATACAATTTGAAGTTCATCTGTTGTTTTCCTGATGTCATCCTGTAAGGTCTTGTAACCGTCATTTACAGGCGTTTCTTTAAATAATTTCATGAATTCCTCCAACAAAATAAGTCTTAATACAAGTATAAGCAAAAGAGTTTCTTCTATTCACAGATTTTGTAAAAAGTGCTTTTGACATGTGAAAAACCAGTAAAATCAAGGTTTTGACTGTGGATTAATGTGTTGGGTTTAGCTGCATTTTGTGGATAACTAACAAAAAGTATTTATTTTAAAAAAAGCTATAGACAAAATCAGGAGTGCGTTGTTATAATTCGTCTCACGAAAGGAGAGGTGATGAAAATACAGTGATTGTGAAATTAATATCACACCTCATGCTGTATATACTGCTTACAGTAGCAGCAATTGGGGATTTCAAAAATTATAGAATCAGTAACCGGCTGATTCTGACGGGACTTGGTTGTGCGTTTCTATTTCGCTTAGTGGGGGGCAAGGTAGCGAGCATCATCTGGTTTCTTCCAGATATAGTTTTTCCGGTTGTCATTTTATATTTCTTATATCTTTCAGGCATTTTAGGAGCCGGGGATATCAAGTTATTTTCAGTAGTATGTGCATTTACAAATTTAAGATTTACCGCCTTGTGCATGGCAGCCGCTTTTGTGGCGGCAGCGGGATATGGTCTCATAAGTATGGTGCTTAAAAAGGAGCTCTTTGTGCGTATGAGGGATGGATTTTTATACTTAAACGGTATACTGTGTGGCAGATTTATGCGGTACCGCGGACAGGGGAAAGCTGTTAGTTTCGCGGTATACGTGCTTTTGGGAACAGCCATGGCAGATATCTGGTTTTACGGCATGAGGTGATGGAAGGAGGGTTAAAGTACCATAGATGAAAAAAAATCAGACTAGGAATTTATATTGAGGATTCAGAATATGGCGACAGACTGACATGCTATTTCATGAATCATTATAAAGATCAGCTGGAGATACATATGTATACCATGAGAGAGCAGCTGGAACACTTAGAGGGCGAGATAGATATCATGCTTTCAAGTGAGCTTGACCAGTGGAATAACAAGTATATCCCACTGATACAGATTGTTGAGGAAACACCTATTGAGAGTGAGGAGGGTATATACTTTGTGGAAAAATATCAGGAAGTAAACCGCATAGTGGAAGAGATTTTTAAAGCATGTGGGCGGTGAGGTGAGAGACCTCACGAGTGAGGGCTCTTTGATAGGTCAGACGAGGCTTATAAGCGTGTATTCACTTGCTGATAATCAGTACCAGATGCCTTTTGCGATGACTTTGTCTTCTATTTTGAGTGAGAATGAAAAGGTATTGCTTATGGATTTTCAGGAGAATAGTGGATTATCGCGGATGCTTGAGCAGAGTGTGGAGCATAATCTGGACGAGCTATTGGTGATGGCCGAATCCGGACGATACTCGACCAACAGGATAAACAGCTGTATCGGAAGAAAGCATAAGCTGGATTATGTATATCCGATTGAAAATACAGAGTGTCTGTGTGAAATAAATACGGTAATATGCAACAATCTGCTTCAGATGCTTGGCAAGGAAATGCACTATGACTGCATAGTTCTCAATATGGGAACAAGATTTAAGGGCTTTTTTGATATTCTTGACAGATGCAGTGATATCTACCTGGTACAGAAAAAAGGCGGAATCAGCCAGTGGAGAGAGTACGAGTTTACAGAGGAACTGATTGAAAGAGGCTTAAGCAATGTAGTTGAGAGGATTAAGCTGATTGAGCCTCCGGTCATCACGACACCGGTATCTACATGTGATAAGCTTGTAGAGCTGTGGAAGTGGAATGAGTTTGGAGATGTCATAAGAAACATGACTCGGGGTATTTCGTGTGCTGGATGATTTTGGACAGAGAATAAGAGATATTATACTTTCTGAAATGGATTTGTCCAGAGAGCTGAGTGATGAGGAAATATGTGATTTAATCGGAAGCGTGGTTTCAAGAGAGGCACGCGACAGACCAATGACTATAAAGGATAGAGCTGAGCTTGAGCGCACCATATTCAACTCTCTGCGTAAGCTTGATGTGCTGCAGGAGCTGGTGGATGACAGGGATGTGACTGAAATTATGGTAAACGGTCCCAATGATATATTCTATGAAAAAGCCGGAAGAATCCAAAGGTTCAAGGGTCATTTTTCATCGGAAGAGAAGCTGGAGGATGTGATACAGCAGATTGTGGGACGCCATAACAGGGTTGTAAATCAGGCATCACCGATAGTTGATACCAGGCTTAGTGACGGCTCCAGGGTAAATATAGTGCTAAACCCCATATCTATAGGCGGCTCGGCTGTATCAATCAGAAAGTTTCCGGAGCATCCTATGAGCATGGAGAGGCTTGTTGAGATAGAAGCTCTCTCGCCGGAGGTGGCAAGGCTTCTACAGATACTGACGCAGGCCAAATACAATATATTTATTTCAGGTGGTACAGGCTCCGGGAAAACGACCTTCCTGAATGCTCTGTCACAATATATTCCTGATGATGAGAGAATTATTACAATTGAAGACTCAGCGGAGCTGCAGCTTCTGGGAGCTAAAAATATAGTAAGGCTTGAGACCAGAAATGCAAATACCGATGGGGTTACTCCAATTACAATAAGAGATCTTATCAGGACGGCTCTTCGTATGAGACCGGACAGGATAATAGTGGGCGAGTGCAGAGGTGCAGAGGCGCTTGACATGCTTCAGGCTATGAATACAGGACATGACGGCTCGTTGTCCACCGGCCATGCCAATTCACCACATGATATCATTTCAAGAATTGAGACTATGGTGCTTCAAGGTCAGGATTTCCCACTCAATGCGATACGGCAGCAGATAGCATCCGGAATAGATATCATTGTCCAGCTTGGCAGGCTGAGGGATAAAAGCAGGAGAGTCCTTGAGATATCAGAGGTGGATGGATTTATGGATGGTGAAATTGTGCTGCATACGCTGTATCGTTTTGAGGAAACCGCTGTTTTGGACAGTGGGAGGATACAGGGCTTTTTAAAGAAAGCAGGGACACTTTGTCACACCGACAAGCTTATGGCAGCAGGGCTTAGTGTATAGGCTGTTATGTGGCATTTAAAGTAAGAAAGGCTGTAGCTGTCAGTATAGGAATATATGTTACTGAACAGTTATGAAGGGTTTGATTATATGGATTACAGCAGATATTCCATGTCCACAAAGGATTGGGGGATTGTTTTCATAAAAAAAGTATGGCTGCCACAGTGATTATCGCATATTTGTTTTATGACAGTCCTATTGTTGTTATTGCTTTTCCGGCGGTGTTTGCGTATTGTGCAAAGCTGTGCAGGCAGGAGGGGGTCAGAAGACAAAAGGAAAAACTAAATGAAGAGTTTATGAATGTACTTAAGGTATTGAGCTCGAATATGCTGGCCGGATACTCTGTGGAGAATGCATGGCAGGAGGCTGAAAAAGAGATGGAGCTCATGTATGGGAATGATTCGCTTATGCTGTCTGAGATACAGGAGATGAACAGGCAGATAAAGATGAATCAGACATTTGAGGCGGTGCTGTCAGAATTTGCTCATAGAAGCGGTCTGGAGGATATAGTCAATTTTTCTGATATTTTCTCATTTGCAAAGAGAAGCGGCGGCAGATTTGTGGATATCATAGAGTCTACCACTTACAGGATGTGGACAAAGTATGATACCAACCGACAGATAGAGGTTGCGGTTTCTGCCAAAAGACTTGAGCAAAAGACTATGAACTATATTCCGATATTTCTTTTGGCATTTTTAAAGCTGTCTTCAAGAGATTATATGTCTGCACTATATGGAAACCTGATCGGGGTAATCTTTATGAGTACCTGTCGTTTTAGCCTATGCAGGGGCAATTAAACTGGCAAAGAAATTTTTACAGGTAGGAATAGGCATATGACGGGAGGAAAGAGGCTTAGAATAGCAGCATTATTTGTTATAGTTTTAGTTTTTGCTTTTATCATGGACATGTCGTCAAATGCTATAACTGATAATACACTTACACGCAATGATACAGGTGATGGAGATGCAGTATATGACCTGGTGCTGAATGCGGATGGACTCGATGAGGATTACAGCTATCAGCTGAAGGTTAGGGAGGAGCAGCCTTCGGATAAACAGGCGAATGAGCTGTTTACACAGGCAAAAAAAAAGAGATAGATGACAGCTTTTGTGAAGAGAACCAGAGTGTGGAACAGGTCAGAGGGCATGTGATTATGAAGGATGCATATGCATCGGGAGCTGTGGAGGCAGAGTGGACACTGAGTGACTATGATGTGGTTGATATTAATGGAGATGTGAACCAGGATGCATTTGAGGAGGCTGATGATGAACAGGGAAAGCTGATTAGTGCAAGTGTTGAGCTTTCCTGTGGCGAACACAGACAGCTGTATAATTTCTCATTTGTGGTATTTCCGGATGAACTGGACGCGGGCGAGCGTCTCATAAAGGGTATCAACAGACATATTGACAGTGAGATGTCAAAGACAGGCACTAAAAAGCTCACACTGCCGGATGAGGTAGATGGAGTAAAGCTTAGCTGGTCGCAGGAAAAAAGCAATATGGCAGCTAAAATAGCCATGCTTGAAGTTGTTGTTATAGTTCTTCTGGTGCTTGAGAAAAAGGAAAAAAAGAAGACGGCGCAGAAGGAGAAAAAATATACAACTGCAGCTCGAATATCCGGAGATAGTCAGCAAAATGGCTGTTTTGATGGGTTCAGGAATGACTGTGGAGCAGGCATGGAATAGGATTACCGCCCGTTATCTTGATGAGCGGAAAAATAATGATAAGAATATTATGCCAGCTTACGAGGAAATGCTTGTGACGGAGAGAGAAATCTCAGATGGCGTGACAGGCAGAAAAGCATACGCAGATTTTGCGGAAAGAGTAAAGCTGCCATGCTATCAGAAGCTTGTACGCATTATTTTACAGAGTATTCACAAAGGAAGTAAGGGTGTATGTGAAATGCTCGAGAAGGAATCGGAGGATGCATTTGATGAGAGAAGGCTTTTAGCCTTAAAGCTGGGTGAAGAGGCCGGCACCAAAATGCTTATGCCGATGATGATTATGATGGCTATAGTCATAGCAATAGTAATAGCACCCGCAATCATTGATTTTAAGATATAGAAAGGAAAAATTATGTTAGGATTTAAGAATTTTTTATTAGATGAGGATGGCGCAGGAGTAGTGGAAATGATACTGATAATTGTCGTGTTAATCGGTCTGGTGCTGATTTTTAAGAAGCAGCTTACGACGCTTGTAAACAATATCTTTCAGACAATCTCAAGAGAGGCTGGTAAAGTGTGAGAGGCAGTATAACGATATTTGCCACAATGCTTCTCATGCTGGTGTCACAGTTTCTGTTTACTGTACTGGAAGCCGGCAGGAATCTGACACTTACCAGTATAGCATGCATGAATTCAGAGGCTGTAGCAGAGTCAGTTTTTGCACAGTATTGCAGACCATTGTGGGATGAATACCATCTGTTAGCGTATGACGCCGGAAGTGACGCAATGGGCAATGTGGATATCGAAAATGTCAAGTCGTATATGAAGAAGCTTACGACTGACAATTTTAAGATAAGCGATTCAGGAGCTTTTGCCGGGGGTACTATTGTAAACGGCACCAGTATGCTAAGGTTGTCAATGGATGAGCTCGAATCCATGAAATATGTGCTTATGACGGATGATGGTGGTGATGTGTATACAAATGCGGTTGTCTCATATATGAAGAAAAATATTGGTTATGAAACAGTCAAAAATCTTTACAGTCAGTATAGCTCATTGAATGAAAACAAGTCTGCGGGTGAGTATGATGACAGTAAAATAGATAGTGCGTTAAAAGCCTTAAAGGATAATGCAGCTCATGAAGGCGGAGGCAAAAGCATAGCGAGGTCGTCACCGCCAAGAGCTTACAGTGCTCCTTCATCGGTTTCGAAAGCAAAGCAGACGTCAGAAAGTAAGGCAGAAAGCACAGAAGGCGGTAATGCAATAGAAAATCCGCTGGTCAAGGTGCAGAAAGTAAAGGCATCAGGCATATTATCGCAGGTGGTTGATGAGAGCACGGTGTCAGGAAACAGTATTGATACATCAGCCAGAGTGTCCGGGCGAAGTCTGCATAAAGGAACAGGGGGTGGTCTGAAAGTAGTGATGATTGGTATGCGAAAGTACTTATGCAGCAGTATATTCTGACATATATGAGCTGTTACACTGATACAAATCCCAATCATGCCCTTAACTATGAGGTGGAGTACATCATAGGAGGCAGAGCGAGTGATAAGGATAATCTGAAGATCGTTATAGCTGAAATACTGGCTCTGCGTTCGGCTGCCAATATGGCATACCTGGCAGGAAGCGCATCAAAGCAGGCACAGGCGATGGCTCTTGCTGCAATTATCGGTGGAATTACTCTGACACCGGAGGTAATTGAAGGGGTGGAAAAGGGAATTCTGGCGGCCTGGGCATTCTGTGAAAGTGTGCTGGATTTAAGGGCACTTTTGGATGGGGATAAGATTCCACTGATAAAAAGTGATACGTCATGGACATCGAGTCTGTATGGCATGACAAGCATGCTCACAGGGCAGGTGAAGGCAAAAAGCTCAAATGAAGGAATAGGCTACAAATCATATCTGGGTATGCTGCTTTTTACAAAGAGCATGAAAAATATAGCGTATCGCTCGATGGATGTGCAGGAGGCTACAGTGCGTATGACCGGTGCGCATGAAAGCTTTAGAATGGACAATGCAATTTGTGAGCTTAGTGCAGATGTAAGGTACAAATATCATGGCATATTTTTATGCTTTGTGAATCTTTTAGATGGGGCGGATAACGAGTATACCATATAAAAACAAGGCAAAGTATTCCTATTATGGACGATGACGAAATAAGAAAGGCAGGTGTATGAAGGTGTCTTTTGTTAATAAAGTAAAGTTCCACATAAAAAAACTTTATAGAAAGGCCAAACTCCCAGGCGATGATAGTTCTCAAAAGATGCCCTCATGCACCTGCCTGAAAGCGTCATATACACTTGAGGCCGCGGTAATATTTCCGCTTGTAGCAGGCTTTTTTGTATTTATACTTTTTTTTTTTCTTCAGGGTGGTTCAGGTGGAGTCGCAGGTGAAGGCTGCTCTGTATTATTCATCCAGGATGAGTGCATTAGCGAGCAGTGCAAATGATTCGTCCGTTGTCTCAGTGGCGACAGCAGAGGTACTCTTTAGGAGTAGAATATCTGACTCAAAACACATTAATACATACGTGAGCGGTGGAAGGTATGGAGTGTCACTGCTTGGCTCAAGTATGGATGGTGATGATGTTGCACTTAAAGCAAAGTATAAGGTTAAGCTTCCGGTGAGCTTTTTACGGTAGATGGAATATGGATAGAGGATTATAGCAACAGCAGAAAATGGACAGGAAAAAATCCCGGCGAAAAAACGGACCCATATGTATTTTACACTGACTATGGCAGTGTTTATCACCTGTCCGAGCAGTGCAACTACCTGGATTTAAGTATAAAGAGCATCAAATGGTCACAGGTGGGGGCAAGCAGAAACAAAGATGGTAGGAAATACCACGCATGCTACTGTGCCGCGGATAAAAAACAGAAGGTTCAACGGTATTTATAACAGATTATGGCACGAACTATCACGGAAAGCTTGGATGCAGTAAGCTTAAGCGGACAGTACACAAGGTGCATAAGTCGGAGGTAGATGGCAAAAATCTGTGCAGTAAATGTAAAGGAGAAGGAACATGATACAGCTTATCATTTTACTTGGAATAATCAGTATAATTGACTTTTCAACCAAAAAGATACCAGTAGTTGTATTGGTAGTAATGGGGATTGTAGGTATTGCAAGCTCTTTTTATGCGAAGCAGTCAATTATATCAGTGGCTGTTGCCCTGATTCCCGGTATAGTGCTTATGGCAGCTGCGTTTCTTACAGGAGAGCAGATAGGCTATGGAGATGCTGCTGTTGTGACGCTTATGGGATTGTTTGTGACAGCTGACATAGTGTGCAGCACTATGGTGATGGGACTGACAATAGCGGGAACAATCTCAGTTATTTTAATTGCATCAGGCAGGGCTGGAAGAAAGAAGCAGATTGCATTTACACCATTTCTACTGCTGGGATATGGATTGACGGAGGTATTTATGTGACTGGAAATAAATTAAATGTAGATTTATCTTATGGACTAAAAGGCAGTTATACAGTGGAGGGGGCGATTATTATACCTATATTTATTGTTATGCTTGCGATAGCGATGAAGATGGGACTTGTGCTGTATAACGAAATGAAAGCAGACAGCTCTTATGAGTATGCTACTGATATGTGGCTGGTGGATGATTTCTATAATTATCAGGTTTTGAAAGAGGTAGTAAATGAATTCTAATGAAATAGTATATGAGAGAAAGATGACAGGCAGCTTTATGAAGCTGCGTTGTGACGAGGTGAGGCCGTTAGATGAAAAGATATTGCTGAAAAACAATATTCCGGGCTTTCTGAAGATGGAGAAGTGTTATGTGAATAATGAAGGGCAGTACTGGTATGATATATCCGGAGTTCAGTCTTTGGAAATGCGCTGCCAGTATAATGATATAAAGCTTGAGTTTCTTGAAAAGCTTGTGGTGAGTATCTGTAACAAGATGGAGCTTTTGGAGAATCATCTTGTTAGCGCAGAATCTCTGGTGCTTGATCCTCAGCTAATACACATAAAAGGGGTAAATCAGGATGAGGAAATATATTTTACAGCATACCCGGCACAGATGAAAACCATATGCAATACATTCCAGCATTTGATGGAGTATATGCTCACAAAGCTTGATCACAGTGATGCTGAAGCGATACATATAGCATATGGCATATACGAGAAAACCATAAATGGCAATTACAGTATCGCTGATATTAGAAATGCCATAATCGAGGAGCGACAGAAAAAGGTGGCAGAAAAGCCGGTGGAGGAGGTGGTTGCGCCGATTTCACAGCCACAGGTCAGAGTAGAGGAGCCTAAGGAGCAGATAAAGCCTACACTGTACGATAAGCTTCGGGTGTATCTGCTGGAGCAGCTGGATATCAGGCTGCCGGAGCGAAAGAAGCAGGCGTCAGTGATAGAAAAGCCTAAAAACCGGATATAAACAGAAAATGGTTTAAAAAGAAAAACGAAAAGAAAATCGTGAAAAGGTAGATGACACCATGCTTATACACCCAAGCTCAGAGGCTGCACCGGAGCCGATACCGCGTCAGATACACCCCACAGTATGTCTGAGCGATTACAGGGAGCACCCACAGGGCATGCTTTTTGTATGAGGGCATGGAAAACCGCAGCAATATAATAATAGACAAAGATTGTACGCGTATTGGTCAGGGCGATGAGGCCGATGCAGTAATAGGCAAGGATACAATAAGTCATTTTCATGCAGTTATAAATAGGGAAAACCAGGAATTTTATCTGGAGGATTTAAACTCCACAAATGGAACCTTTGTGAATAATGAGGTGCTTGCGTACAAGCAGAAGAAGCAGCTCAAGTCAAATGATATCATCAGATTTGCCGATGTTAAGTACCGGTTTGTATAATTGTTGCAAATAAGCTCCTTAAAATTTATAATAAGAAAAAAGTATTTAACAGGAAAATTAAGGAGACCCCACAGATTTGCAGAATATAAAAAGATTTTATGATAAACCATATATGACAATTGGCATAATAGTGGTAAATATAATAGTTTTTGTGCTGATGAGTATATCAGGCAGCACACTTGATGCACAGTATATGGCTGCCCACGGAGCCATGTACCCTGAGTATATAAAGGATGGCCAGTACTGGAGGCTGTTCACTTCGATGTTTATGCATTTTGGATTGATGCATATACTTAACAATATGGTGGTTTTAGGTGCTGTCGGTCAGATAGTCGAGAAAGCCATGGGGCATGTGAAGCTTCTGATCACATTTCTTGTGTCAGGCATGTGTGGAAGTGTATTGTCATACATCGTTATGCTTTATAATAATGATTATGCGGTATCGGCAGGTGCTTCCGGGGCGATATTTGGTCTGGTAGGAGCACTTGTGTGGATAGTTATAGCAAACAGAGGCTTTTATGAGGGCGTCAGCAGGAAGCAGGCTGTATTTATGGTTATACTGATGATATACTACGGAGTTTCAACGCAGGGAGTGGACAATTGGGCTCATGGAGGCGGGCTCGTAGGCGGATTTGTTATTTCAATTGTTTTATATCGCAAAAAGAGATATAATAAATATAATATCAACTAAAAATTAATGGTAGGAGAAGCTACATGAAGATAAATATTTATTATGGTGGAAGAGGTTTACTGGACGACCCGACACTGTATGTGATAAGCAGGATAGAAAATGTGCTAAAGGAGCTCCGCGTAAAGGTGGAGAGATACAATATCTATGAGCACAAGAATGAAATAGCTACATTGCCACAGACCTTCAGAGATGTAGATGGAATCATTCTCGCAACGACGGTTGAGTGGCTTGGTATAGGTGGATATATGCAGCAGTTCCTTGATGCATGCTGGCTCTACGGCGACAAAGAAAAGATAAGCAATACATATATGCAGTCTATTGTCATGTCTACCACATATGGAGAGCGCGAGGCAGAGACCACACTTTGCAATGCATGGGAGATACTTGGCGGTCTGCCGTGCTCAGGGTTATGCGGATATGTAGAGGATATTACTACGTTTCAGCTCAATAAGGAGTATAATCTCATAATAGAAACGCGCGGAGAATCTGTATCGCACGATATCCCAGAAGATTAAGAGCCTGCCTACAAGCAATCAGGCAGTGAAGCAAAGTGTACTCAGGACACAGCAGCTCAATCTCACCCCACAGGAGAGTGAGCAGCTGTCGAAGTATGTGTCTGATGATACATATGTCAAACAGCAGAAGGAGGATATCGAGGAGCTTGCAACCATGTTCAAGGACATGCTCGGGCAGCAGGCATCTACAGATGACATGCCATATATAAAGGAGCTTGAAGCACATTTTATTCCGCTTCGTGAATTCAAAGCCTGCTATTCATTTAATATAGAGGGCATTAAAAATCCATTATATATAAAGGTGGATGAGGATAAGCTGGATATACACTATGGCGAAGAGGATATAGTGGATGTATACGCCAAATTTTCGAAGAGTATCATGGAGTCTATAATAGATGGTCACATGACCTTCCAGAGAGCATTTATGACCGGAGAAATGACAGCGAAAGGCAATTTCAAGACACTGCGCATGCTTGATCAGATATTTCCGTTTTAATGGGCTTTTTGATTCTTAACAGTTACAAAATAATTATATATATGAGGTGACAAAGATGAAAGATGACAACTGTATTTTCTGTAAACTGGCAAATGGGGATATCCCGACCAATTCAATCTACGAGGATGATGATTTCAAGGTAATACTCGATGCAAGTCCTGCTACAAAGGGACATGCACTTATCCTTCCAAAGCAGCATTATGCAAATATTTTTGAGATTGAGGATGAGACACTTGCCAAGGCAGCAAAGCTTGCAAAGAAGATTATGACACACGAGAAAGATGTGCTTGGCTGTGAAGGCTACAACCTGGTACAGAACAATGGCGAGGTGGCAGGCCAGACAGTATTCCATTTCCATATGCACCTGATTCCAAGATATGAGTCAGATGACAACAAGAATGTCATAGAGTGGAACCACAAGGAGTTCACTGATGACGAGATGAAGAAAATCTGCGATGAGATGAGCATGTAATAGCTTCTAATAGTTACACATTATTAAAAACCAAAAGCCCGGATATGCAAATGTAGTTCATATCCGGGCTTTTTTCTTTTTTATGATATGCAATGACGCTTTAAACAGACTCTGACCCTATGACGACTTCTTCACCTGAGAGTTAATCAAATCGATTATAGTGGCGATGGAATCCATCTGACCGCTTTTTGCCATGGCATCCTTATATTTATCCCTGTTGCCGTACACCTCTTTTACTGCGCTAAGCAGAGAATCCTTTGTGAGCTCCTCCTCCTCGATGACATATGAAAAGCCCTGCTTTTTGAAGGATTTTGCATTTAATACCTGGTCTCCGCGGCTGGCAGCAGCAGAAAGAGGAATCAGGATGTTTGGCTTGTGCAGAGCAAGCAGCTCGCAGATGGAGTTGGCTCCGGCTCTTGAAATAGCCATGTCAGCCAGAGCAAACATGTCGGTGAGCTCAGCATTGGCGTACTCAAACTGTGCATAGCCTGTGATTCCGGCAAGCTTGTTGTCCAGATTGCCCTTTCCGCAGAGGTGAATCACATAGAAATCCTTTAGTAGTTCAGGAAGAATCTCACGGACAGCTTCATTAACCTTTTTAGAGCCGAGGCTTCCTCCGATGATGAGGATGACAGGCTTATTGTGGTCAGGAAAATTACAAAGCTTTATGGCATTTTCGGCAACGCCGCTAAAAAGCTCGCGTCTGATAGGTGAGCCGGTGAGCACAGCCTTGTCAGCAGGCAGATATTTCATGGTCTCAGGGAAATTGCAGCAGACCTTTTTGGCACCCTTTATGGCGATTTTATTGGCAAGTCCCGGGGTGATATCCGACTCGTGGATGATGGCAGGCACATGGCAGTGCTTTGCGGCAAGCACGACAGGTACGGAAACGAAGCCACCCTTAGAAAATACTACATCAGGCTTGAGTTTTTTTCATGAGGCTTACAGCCTGACCGTAGCCCTTTAACACGCGGAACGGATCTGTAAAGTTCTTCCAGTCAAAGTATCGGCGCAGCTTTCCTGATGAAATGCCGTGGTAAGGAATCTTTTGGGCTTCGATCAGTCCCTTCTCCATTCCGTTTACTGAGCCAATGTATTCGATATCGTATCCGGCCTCCTTAAGTGCCGGCATAAGAGCTATATTTGGAGTGACATGACCTGCAGTACCGCCGCCTGTCATAACTATTTTCTTCATATATATGTATCCTTTCTTGTATTCCTGTTTGTCTCATATTTATATTATACTCAACACAATAAAAGTCAATACCAAGTTACCGGTGAAAGTTTGCCCTGCAATACCAAACAAATGTCGAAACTTGCGACCGATAGGAACTGTTAAGTTCAAGTGAATTGGTTATAATAATCAATAGTACATCATCCTGCGTTATAGGTTAAGTTAAATTTTGAATGATGTATCGGAAAAAAGAATAGTAGGGAGGACACATTAATATGGAATTATCAATGGACAATATGGACATCATGGCAGGAGGCATACTTGCGATAATGCTTGCACTTTTCATGCTGACAGTCATTGTGACCTCGTTCGCACTCTCACACAGGATAAGACTTTTGAGCAACGAAATTTATAAAATAGAAAAACAGGTGAGCGACTACATAGACGAGCTGTCGAGAAGCGAAAGCGACAAGCTGGAGATAGAGCATAAGGCACATCAGAATGGGGTGATTTCATCGGTGCTTCAGGAGATTTTTCCATGAAATTTGACAAAATGCTATTACTGTGATATTATACCGACTGTAACAAAGTTGTAACAAATGCAACATAGGTGTAATAAACGTAACAAAAACAACATATACTACACCATATGGAGGATTATATGAAGCTAAACAAAAAGTAATCGATAGCATTACGGTCTGTGGACTGTGCGCCATGCTGACGGTTACCGCGGTTACTAACAGCGGACGCTCTGAGGTCAAAGCAGAGGATAAGGTGCTAGCAAACACTGGTTTAGAGCATACTGGTTATAATAGTTATGCTGGCGTGGCAGCGACTCTTTTTGATTATGAGAAGGGTCTCACAGCAGAGAATGCTGTTACAGTAGAAAAAAAGAAAATGTTGAGATGGTGGCAGCAGCACAGGATGCACAGCAGGAGGCACAGCCACAGCTCACACAGGAGCAGCAGGAATGGCAGACAAAGCTTATGCCAAACGTTGAAGAATCACTCAACGTAAGAGCACAGGCCGATGAACAGTCAGATATTGTTGGAAAACTATATAAAGGAAGTGTGGCAGACATCGTAGAAAACGATGGCACATGGGCTCACATCAAGTCAGGAAATGTAGACGGATATGTCAATGTATCTTACTGTGTGACCGGAACTGACGCACTAAGCTATGCTTACGACACATGCGGAGAAATTGCTACAGTAAATACAGACGGACTTCGTGTGAGAGAGACAGCAGATACAAACAGCAAGGCCTTAGAGGTAGCTGACCAGGGCAAGACCTATCAGGTGGACCGCGCAGCGCAGGCACCGGACGGCTGGATTGCAGTAGTCAGCGATTCACAGACAGGATATATCGCAGCAGATTATGCGACACGTTCCCTCAACACAAGAGTAGGTATCACAATTGAAGAGGAACAGGCTCAGATAGCTGCACAGAAAGAGGCTGAGAGAAAGGCCGCAGAAGAAAAGGCAGCAAAAGAAGCTGCAAAAGCAGCAAAGGAATCAAAGAAAACAGAGACCACACAGGGCGAGGCGGTAAGTGCAGGAGCAGATGACCTGACACTTCTTGCTGCAATTATCGAGTGCGAGGCAGGCGGAGAGAGCTATGAATGTCAGCTTGCAGTAGGAGCGGCAGTCATCAACAGAGTAAAGAGCGGCTCATATCCAAACAGCATCTCAGGTGTTATTTACCAGAAAGGCCAGTTTGGACCGGCATCATCAGGAAAGCTCGCAAGAAAGCTTAGCGGACGCATTTCTTCTTCATGCTACAGTGCAGCACAGGAGGCAATGTCCGGAGTGGACAACACAGGAGGATGTACATCCTTCAATGACCATGGCTCAGGAATATCAATCGGAAATATGAAGTTCAGATAATATACAGCCAATACAAAGAAATAACAAAGAGGCTGCAAATCAACAAAGCTTGTTGGTTTGCAGCCTCTTTTTAATTATTTGTACGGCGTGGTTTTACAGTCAGAGCGTCAATGCTTCAAACCTCTTGCAACATACCACAAAATAGAGTAAAATGACATCATTATAGCAACCTACAGATATAAATTATAGCAACCTGCATCTATAAACGATGCAAATAAAACCCAGGAGGCAAGAGCAATGCAGTTAAAGGGACGAAACTTTTTAAAACTTATGGATTACACTCCGGAAGAGATTACTTATCTGATTGACCTCTCACAGGAGCTGAAGGAAAAGAAGAAAAAAAGGCATCAGACATGATGAACTCACAGGCAAGAATATAGCGCTGATTTTTGAAAAGACCAGTACCAGAACTCGCTGCTGTTCTTTTGAGGTAGCGGCACATGACCTTGGAATGCATGTCACATACCTTGACCCGAGCGGTTCACAGATAGGCAAAAAGGAGAGCATCGCCGATACAGCGCGCGTGCTCGGCAGAATGTTTGACGGAATCGAGTACCGTGGATACGGACAGGAAATCGTGGAGGAGCTGGCTAAATACGCAGGCGTACCGGTATGGAACGGCCTGACAAATGAGTTCCATCCGACACAGATGATAGCAGATATGCTTACAACCCGTGAGCACCTCGGCAGACTCAAGGGCGTGAAATTTGTATACATGGGCGATGCAAGATACAACATGGGTAATTCACTCATGGTCACATGTGCAAAGCTTGGCATGGACTTCGTGGCATGCACAAACAAGAAATATTTCCCAAATGATGAGCTTGTAAAATACTGTAAGGACGTTGCAGAAACAACCGGCGCATCAATCACACTCACAGAGGATGTGGCAGAGGGCACAAAGGACGCAGATGTCATCTACACAGATGTGTGGTATCAATGGGCGAGCCGGAAGAGGTATGGGCAGAGCGAATTAACGACTTATAGCCATATCAGGTAAATGAAAAAGCATTTGAAAATGCAAAGGATAGCGCAATCTTTATGCACTGTCTGCCTGCATTCCATGATTTAAAGACTACTATCGGCAAGCAGGTCTATGAGAAGTTTGGATTGAGCGAGCTTGAGGTGACAGACGAGGTATTTGAGTCAGAGCGCTCAGTGGTATTTGATGAGGCAGAGAACCGTATGCACTCAATCAAGGCTATCATGCGTGCAACACTTGCTGACTAGTACAGCAAGCAATGACCGCAACAAAAGATTGACGGAAAGCTAAGGAATAAAGTATGAAGGAAGAAATACTTAGGCTTCTACGCAGCGCTGACGGCTATATTTCAGGGCAGGAGCTATGCAACCGGTTCGGAGGATCGCGCACAGCCGTGTGGAAGGCCATAAACCAGCTAAAGGAAGCCGGATATGAGATAGAGGCACAACAGAATAAGGGCTACAGGCTCATGGCAGCGCCGGATCTGATGACAGAGGCGGAGATAAAAAGCCTAATGCACACAGAATGGGTGGCAAAGGAAGTGCTGTATTTTGATACAATAGACTCCACCAACATCAAGGCTCAGGAGCTTGCCGAAAAAGGCTATCCGAGCGGCACATTAGTCGTAGCGGACAAGCAGGAGTCAGGCAAGGGGCGCCGTGGCCGCAGCTGGGTATCGCCGTCCGGCACAGGTATTTTCATGACACTTATGATAAAGCCTGATATCAATCCAAACAATGCATCCATGCTCACGCTTGTGGCAGCTCTTGCTGTCGCAAAGGCAATAACAAGCGTTACCGGCGAGGAAGCCCTGATAAAGTGGCCAAACGACATTGTGGTAAACGGCAAAAAGGTGTGCGGCATACTCACAGAGATGAATGCGCAGTTTGACTATATCAACCATATTGTTGTAGGTATCGGCATCAACGTGCACAATGAGAGCTTTCCGGAGGAAATCAGTCAGATGGCGAGCTCACTCATGATAGAAGCAGGTGGCAAAAGATTTCACCGTGCGCAGATAATCGCAGAGACCATGGCATACTTTGAGCAGTATTATGACACATTTTTAAAGACGCAGGACCTTTCAGCCCTCGTCAGGGAGTATGATGAGCTGTTGGTCAACAGGAACAAATCAGTAAGGGTACTGGATCCGAAGGAGCCGTTTGACGGAAAAGCGATGGGCATCACGCCTAAGGGCGAGCTGATCGTGGACACATGGGAATCGCGCAAGCTGGTTTCAAGCGGAGAAGTATCAGTGAGAGGAATATACGGATATGTCTAAAGAGGTAGTACTTTGCGTGTCAAACGCATATCAGAAAAAAATATTATCTGAACGAGAATTTTAACGGACTTCCACAGACTATAAGGGACGAGCTCAAAATCATGTGCGTCCTGTATACAGAGGATGTGGGAGGCATACTGGAGTTGGTGTTTGATGAGGACGGAAACCTCGATTTCAGAACATCCTGCAAGGAAAATGACTTTTTCTATGACGAGATAGGAAGCGTGCTAAAGATAAAGCAGTACCGCAACGAGCGAAGAGAGCTGCTCGAGTCGATAGAGACGTATTATCGCATAGTATTTTTGGGAGAAGGACTCGAGGAGGAATAACAGATGATTTTAGCGCTGGACGTAGGAAATACAAACATAACATGCGGCGTGTTTGATGGTGACAGGATAAAAGCAAGCTTTAGAATTACAACCAAAATGCCACGTACATCGGATGAATACGGCATGCTTCTGAGCACTCTGCTTGAAAGAAATCAGGTAGGCATGGACGACATACATGATGCAATCATATGCTCCGTTGTACCGAATATCATGCATTCACTGCAGAATGGCCTAATAAAATACTTCAATATCAGGCCGATAATCGTGGAGGCGGGTATCAAAACAGGCATCCGTATCGCCACACCAAATCCGCAGCAAATTGGCGCAGACCGTATAGTAGACGTAGCTGCATATGAATTATATGGAGGACCTGTTTTAGTCATAGATTTTGGCACAGCAACCACCTACGATATGGTCGATGAAAACGGTACCTTCATGGGAGGAATCACAGCACCGGGCATACGTATCTCAGCCAAGGCACTCTGGGAGGATGCGGCAAAGCTTCCTGAGATAGAGATTAAAAAGCCTGATAATATCCTCGGAAAGGACACCATCACCAGCATGCAGGCGGGACTTGTGTATGGACAGATAGGACAGACAGAGTATATCATTAACAAGGTAAAGGAAGAAACAGGCATGTACGATGCAAAGGTTGTAGTAACCGGCGGACTCGGCAGAATAATATCCAATGAGACAGAAAACGTGGATGTATACGATCCGGATCTGACATTAAAGGGCATAAACCTCGTGTATCGCAAGCAGAACCGCAAGGGAGTGAAGTAATAGTATGGATATTCATCAGATACGAAAGCTTCAGATAGGAAGTGTGACACTCCCAAACAACCTGATACTGGGACCTATGGCAGGCGTGACAGACCTGCCATTTCGCTTATTGTGCAAGGAGCAGGGAGCCGGCCTTTTATGTATGGAAATGGTCAGCGCCAAGGCAATTTTGTACAAAAACAAAAATACAGAGTCGCTTCTTTCGATAGATGAAAGAGAAAAGCCTGTTTCTCTCCAGATGTTTGGCTCAGACCCGCAGATAATGGCTCAGATAGCAAAGCAGATAGAGGAAAGACCATTTGACATACTGGATATCAACATGGGCTGTCCGGTGCCCAAAATCGTAAACAACGGTGAGGGCTCAGCGCTCATGAAAAATCCGATTCTTGCAGGTCAGATTATAGAGAGCATAGTAAAAGCGATAGATAAGCCGGTCACCGTAAAAATACGAAAGGGCTTCGATGATGAGCATGTCAACGCAGTAGAGCTGGCACATGTGGCTGAAGAAAGCGGCGCAAGCGCAGTCGCAGTGCACGGCAGGACCAGAGAGCAGTACTACTCCGGTAAAGCCGACTGGGACATCATAAGGCAGGTAAAAGAGGCTGTCTCAATACCAGTCATAGGAAACGGAGACCTGCTTTGTGCAGAGGATGTCATAAAAATGCAGGAGCAGACAGGCTGCGACGGCTTTATGATAGCCAGGGGAGCGCAGGGCAATCCGTGGATTTTCTCACAGATACTGCATTACTTTGAGACCGGCGAGCATCAGGAAAAGCCATCCTTTGAGGAAGTACGCCGGATGATACTGCGCCATGCACGCATGATGATAGAGTTCAAGGGCGAGTACACGGGGATACACGAGATGAGAAAGCACACAGCGTGGTATACGGCAGGATATCCACATTCATCAAGGCTGCGCGCGGCAGTGAATACGGTGGAGAGCTTAGAACAGCTTGAGGAGCTTTTGTATAAGGAAAAGCTTAAAAATTGAAATCGGTCAAATCCTTGACAGCGTGGGGATTTTCAATTATAATACACGCGTTAAAATAGGCTTTACGATTTAATAAAACAAACTTCCCACATTTAGGGTATTTTGGTTACCGGCCGAGCATACAGTTTATTCCTCAGAAAAATATGAAGTTAGCCACGGGAACGAATCGCGGATAGAGGGTTTTTCTTTGCTGCAGGGTTTCCGTTGCCGGGGGTTATGGAAACCCGTGGCAGTTCATATTTTGTCTTCGGAATATACTGTATACTTTCCGGTATATTAAGTCTTTGAAGTGGGAAGTTTCATTTTAGCAAATCAACATAATAAAATAAAAGGAAGATAGAAGGGTAAGAATCATGGATAACAAGAAAAATATTCTGACATATGCAGGTCTTAAGAAGCTCGAGGATGAGCTTGAGCATTTAAAGGTTGTTAAGCGTAAAGAGGTTTCCCAGAAGATCAAGGAGGCTCGTGAGCAGGGTGATTTATCAGAGAATGCTGAGTATGATGCAGCTAAGGATGAGCAGCGCGATATCGAGGCTCGTATTGAGGAAATCGAGAAAATCTTAAAAATGCAGAGGTTGTTGTTGAGGAGGAGGTTGACCTTGACAAGATTTCTATCGGATGTAAGATCCGCATCTTAGATTGTGAGTTTGATGAGGAGCTTGAGTACAAAATCGTTGGTTCAACAGAGGCAAACAGCTTAAAGGGCAAGATTTCAAATGAGTCACCTGTAGGTAAAGCTCTTCTTGGAAAGAAAGTCGGAGATACTGTAACTGTTGAGACTCAGGTAGGAGAGCTCACATACAAGGTACTCGAGATCCAGAGAGCAGAAGAGAACTAAAAGAGGTAAAAAATGGCAAATCAGAATAATAACAAGGGTGGACAGCAGCAGGACGTAAACCAGCTCCTTAAGGTCCGTCGTGAAAAATTACAGAATTTACAGGAAGCAGGAAAGGATCCTTTCCAGATTACAAAGTACAATGTCACTCATCACAGCAGCGATGTAAAGGAGCTTTACAATGCTCATGAGGCTGAGATTCTCGGTGACAGAAAGGCTCCGGATGTTGAGGGCTTGGATGACGCTGCAAAGCGAGAGGTAATCAACAATGATTACAACGAGAGAAGAGAAATCATGGATGCAAAGCCAATCGAGGTAAGCATTGCCGGACGTATGATGTTCAAGCGTGTCATGGGTAAGGCTTCTTTCTGCAATATTCAGGACTTAAAGGGCAATATCCAGGTATATGTGGCAAGGGACAATGTCGGAGAAGACTCATACGCAGACTTCAAGAAATCAGACATCGGTGATATCTACGGTGTAAAGGGCTTCGCTTTCAGAACAAAGACAGGCGAAATCTCAATCCATGCAGAGGAGATAACACTCCTTTCAAAATCACTCCAGATACTCCCGGAGAAGTTCCATGGACTGACAGACACAGACACCAGATATCGTCAGAGATATGTAGACCTTATCATGAATCAGGAGAGCAAAGAGGTATTTATCAAGCGCTCACAGATACTCAAGGAAATCCGTAACTTCCTTGCAGGCCGTGATTTCATGGAGGTTGAGACACCTATGCTTGTTTCAAACGCAGGTGGTGCCGCAGCAAGACCATTCGAGACACACTACAACGCATTGAACGAGGATGTAAAGCTTCGTATTTCCCTTGAGCTTTACTTAAAGAGACTTATCGTCGGAGGACTTGAGCGAGTATACGAGATCGGACGAGTTTTCCGTAACGAGGGCGTAGACACACGTCACAACCCTGAGTTCACACTTATGGAGCTTTATCAGGCATATACAGACTACGAGGGCATGATGGAGCTGACAGAGTCAATGTTCCGTTACCTCGCTGAGAAGGTATGCGGTTCGACAAAAATCTCATACAACGGCGTGGAAATCGACCTTGGAAAGCCATTCGCAAGAATGACAATGATAGACGCAATCAAGAAATACGCAGGCGTAGACTTCGACCAGGTACCTGATGATGCAGCCGCAAAGAAGCTTGCAGACGAGCATCATATCGAGTACGAGGAGCGCCACAAGAAGGGTGACATCGTAAACCTCTTCTTCGAAGAATATTGTGAGAAAGAGCTGATTCAGCCTACATTTATTATGGATCACCCAATCGAGATATCACCTCTCACCAAGAAGAAGCCAAGCGACCCTACAAAGGTAGAGCGTTTTGAGCTGTTCTGTAATACATGGGAGATGTGTAACGCATACTCAGAGCTCAACGACCCAATCGACCAGCGTGAGCGTTTCGCAGCACAGGATGCCAACGCAGCAGCAGGCGATGATGAGGCAGAGCACACTGATGAAGACTTCCTGAACGCACTTGAAATCGGTATGCCGCCAACAGGTGGAATCGGATACGGAATCGACCGTCTTGTAATGCTTCTGACAGATAGCCAGGCAATCAGGGACGTATTACTGTTCCCGACAATGAAGTCACTGGACGCTGACAAGAAAGCTTCCAAGACTTCCGAAGCAGCTCCGGCAGAGGCTGAAAAAACAGTTGAGAAGATTGATTTTTCCAAAGTAAAAGTGGAGCCGTTATTCGAAGAATTTGTAGATTTCGATACTTTTAGCAAGTCTGATTTCAGAGCTGTAAAGGTAAAAGCATGTGAAGCTGTTAAGAAATCCAAGAAGCTGTTACAGTTCACTCTGGATGACGGAACAGGCACAGATCGTACGATTTTAAGCGGTATTCATGCTTATTACGAGCCGGAAGAACTGGTTGGAAAGACCTTAATTGCAATCACCAACCTGCCACCGAGAGCCATGATGGGAATTGAATCTTGTGGAATGCTTCTCAGTGCAATTCATGAGGAAGAGGGGCGAAGAAAAAACTTCATCTTCTGATGGTTGATAACCACATTCCGGCTGGTGCAAAGCTGTACTAAAATTAAATATTAAATGTCTAAAACCATGATGTCAGACCGCATTTGACAACAATTTGACAACAAAATTTGGGATAATAATGAATCGTTATGAAGCATGACGAATTTCAGGTGAAAGGACACAGGTTTGGCAATGAAGTAAGAGCACTTCTTAGAGTTAATCTAAGGTGCTTTTTTGCGTTGCATATCAAAGAGGCGCCAGTGGCGCGTCTGATGATTCGGCCCTGGAAAGTTATATCCCGGCAGTCAGCTTCTGTAAAACAGCAAATCTAATTTTGGAGGAAAACATCATGGGTAAAAGTTATAAACCAATTACAAGTATGAAGGAAGTACCAGAGCAGCTTAGAAAATTACGCCGACAGTATCTGCGTTATCAACAGGCAGAGATTATTTACAGCATTTCTCATAAGAAACTTTTTGAACTCGCCAGTGATGCAGGTGCAATTTACAGAATAGATGGAACCGTATTGATTAACCGGGATATTTTTGATGACTATCTGGAGCGTTTTCATGAACCGGCAACAGGAAATGATAAGGAGAAGAAGACGGATGAGCGGTAATGTATGGATGTTTTCAGATGAAATCGATGATGAAGATCTGGAATTTATGCGCCATGATTACGTGACCTATAACATGGCGTGCGAATACTACAGACTGGGAATCAAACCCGTTGTCCGTATGGCACATGAAGCAGGGGCAGTATATAAAATTGGGAAAAAGGTGTTGATTCGAAGAAGTATATTTGAAGCATATCTGAGAGAGAAGAGAAAGATTTGATGGAGGAGAAGAACATGAGCAATCAGAGAAAAATACTACATGATGACAGGAATGGATTAGATTATGTGTTGGTAGGAGATTATTACCTGCCAGTGCTATCATTACCGGAAGAAACCAGACCGATTGGGTACTGGGGAATGCTTCGAAAAGAATATATGAAAAACTATAAATCAGGTATGTATTCTTATCTTCTGTTGACTGGGAAATTGGACAGCTATCTGGCAGATCTGAATGAACAGGCACAGGAACGGTATGAATTGATTGAGGCACAAATACGAAGTGCGGAGGGAGTTACAGAGGAATTAAAAGCATGTAATCCTATGGAGTGGGTGCGACAGTGTAATAATGTCGAGAATCGTGTGCAGGAAATTGTATTGAGTGAATTGTATATGTATAGGAGGAGCGTATGAGATACAGGATTGAATATGCTGATGGAAGATGTTGCAATTTCGCAAACAGCAGAAAAAGATTTACTGGATTGGTTGAAACTTCTGAAAGATGAACAGATTGTTGATATCCGTAAAATCTATAAAAGCGGTGTTACAGATTCAGTTCTGGATAGTTACCGAAGATATTTAAAATAGTGAAGGGGTAGATGAAGATGTTGAAGCATATATGAGCCAGCACCGTCATGATACAGACATACAGGAATTGAAAACATATTTTACAAGTGTGATAGACTGGATTTCTGGTGTATTTAGTGATGTGGAAAGTGAAATGCGTGGGATTGAGTGGGGAAGATTATTTGAAAATTATCATAACCAACCATATGATCCGGTGGAAGCAGGAAGCGGCACATAAGGAAGCACCGAAAGTAAGAGAAGATAAAGCCAGATAGATGTGAGGACGTGGGAGAAATCCTGCGTCTCTTTTTTAATGCGGATAAATATGATAGATGGTAAATAGTGTGTTGTTATTACTCGGTCAACCGACTATGATATATAGTGAATATTTTGTAGAAGATAGAATGTCTGGTGACAGATGAAAAGCAGCATAAAGAATAGCGGTGAAATTCAAACAAAGGAACCTTACATCAAATGTAAGTGGTGTATTTATGCTTTGTGTAGTAAAATTTTAATTGTAAAAAAAAGTATGAACAAAAAAGAGGTGTTAAGAATGGATTATACAAAAAACTTTTAGAAGTACGCGACCTGCACAAAGCATATTCCAAAGAGGGCGTTCCCACAAAAAAGCACTAAACGGAATTACCTTTGATGTTCTAAGTGGCGAATATTTGGGAATTATGGGAGCCAGCGGTTCCGGGAAAACAACATTATTAAATTGTATTGCTACGGTCATTAAACCTACCTCTGGACAAATTTTGCTCTCCGGGGCGAATATAAGTGCCTTTGACGGTGCTAAGTTAGCGGAATACCGTGGAAATAGAATTGGTTATCTGTTTCAAGACTTTGCTTTGCTTGATAATTTGACAGGCAGAGAAAATATTCTGTTGCCCTTATCCATTCACAATATAGATAGTTCCATAGCCGAAAAGCACCTAAATGATATAGCCGGATTTCTTGGAATTACTGATGTTCTTTCAAAGTTTCCGGCGCAAATGTCCGGCGGTCAAAAGCAGCGTGTAGCCGCAGCCCGTAGTTTGATTTCTAATCCAGATATTATTTTGGCTGATGAGCCGACAGGCGCATTAGACACAAAAGCTGCACGGTTGCTTATGGAAAAATTACAGGAAGTCAACCAAGTGCAAGGACGTACCATTTTAATGGTTACGCATGACCCTAACGCAGCAAGTTTCTGTTCCCGCATTTTGTTCATACAGGACGGCGTTATTTTCCATGAATTGCGTCGCAAAGTTCCGACAGAAACACGGGAAGAATTTTATGCGCGCATATTACAGGTAATGGCGCAAATGGGAGGAGGAAGTGCAAATGTTCTTTAACCTTGCATGGAGAAATTCCAAACGTAGCCGCAATGAAAATCTGATTTACTTTCTGACAATGGTAACGGCGGTAGCGGCATTTTACATTGTGCTTTCTCTTGGAGAGCAGGACGTTATACGCTTTTTAAGCAGCCTTGAAAGCGATGCCGTGGAACGGCTGCTTACAAACCTTTTGCCTACGGTCTATGTTTGTGCATTATTATTTGTATTTTTCCTCGTAGTATTTGCAAATAAGTATCAGCTCGAATGTCGCAGTCGGGAATTAGGACTATATTTGATGTTTGGTATGACAAAGACCCGATTATTTACGCAAATTATGACGGAGGGGCTTATCACTTCACTTGTCGCCCTCTTGGGTGGACTTATCTGCGGTGGTTTTCTATCCGAAGTTATCAGCCTTGCAACGGCACGTTTAGTCGGACACGGTGTTATTGCACATCAATCAAGTTTTTCATTAAGCGCAGTTTTCTTTACGATATTGGGATTTTTAATCATCCAATGTGTGGCGTTGTTTATACTATGCGGAAAATTGTTTAAGAAAGAAGTCCACCAACTGCTTTATGGAGAAATGGGAAAAAAAAACAACACACGGGCAGCACACACGGAAGTTTGCTATCCCTTGTAATTGGTACGGCAGTGTTACTTGTTGCATACTGGGTTGTCATAGAACACTTCATGACTGGCGGTGGTGTAATGCTGCTTGTTGCTGTCCTGCTTGGAATTGTTGGAACAATTCTTTTTATCCGAGGCATTGCCCGGCTTTTAAGTATAGTAGCTGCTTCTAACAAACGGAAAGCGACAAATGGACTTTATGTATTTACTTTGCGACAGCTTCACGAGAATGTTGTTTATAAATATATTTCAATTAGTGTTGCGTCTATTCTGATGATGCTTACCATTATGTTTATTGCAAATGGTTCTGCAACTATTATGTCGCAGGGGAATGAATTAACAAGAACTTCTGCTGTTTATGATTTTACAGTAATGGGCGAAGAACAGAATGTTGAGCAATACCTTTCCGACGACCAAATGCGAGTTTATGTAGCTAATCTTAACCGTATGGAAACAGGGAACATGAAACGTCCTGCTTCCGGGGAAATGAAATCCTTTGTTGACTGGTCTGTATTAAGAAAAGAGATTGTTCAAAACTTGCCAGAGGGTGTAATAGACCCTGCGACACAAGAAGCTGCCAGTTACGAATTTGGTTCACATCAACCCGCAGCCCTTAATCTGCTTGGATTTATTGATACGGGGAGTGTTTCTCCTTATATGCTCCCAGTTTCATCATATAATCGCCTGTTGGAAGCCGCAGGAGAAAAGCAAATAAATCTTGAAAATGACGAAGCTGTTTTTACCTCAACCCGGACTTTTTAGAAGATGAACAGGAAGATACCGTTGCTCTGTTAGACAGGATTGCAGAGAACGCACAGACAAGCGGTAATGCGTTGATTTCCATTGACAAAAAGTCAGTTACACTTGTTCCGTCTGTACCGATGAAAGGACTTACTGCTGATGAAAATGTTAAAATTGTAACCGCATTGATTGTTTCCGACGAGATATATCATAACTATGTAGACCCGGACACCTGTTTTGTATATTGGAATTTCTGTATTCCGAATGAGATTGTAGAAGCAAACGGACTGATGCTGTCCGTTATGGAAGCACGCGATTTGCTGAAGCCGTCCGGTCTGTATTACGAAAGCTATCTTGATAATTTCGGGCGGCAACTATTTTATCTTATCTCCGGGAGTTACATGACTTTATATATGGGCTTTATGCTATTGATTATCGCGTGTGCATTGCTTGCTTTGCAATTCTTAACACAAATGCAATCGACAAAATCAAGATATTTGACACTCTCAATTTTGGGTGCGAGGCGAGAACAGATAAAACGGTCAATTTATAAACAAGTTTTATGGTATTTTCTACTCCCCCTAATGTTGGCTTGTATAAGTGGTACGGTTGGTCTTTATGCAATGCAGCAGCATTTATACTCTGACAGCACAAGGATCGGGCAATCTTATCCGTTGTTGATTATTATGGCATTTACTGTCGTTCTTATTATGGCAATTTACGGTGTGGCTGTTGCGCGGACAGCTACACGGGAAATCGGAAAAATAAATTACAAGCCTAATTCATAACAGGCTTACGTGAAAGGAGGTGGTCGTATTGGCACGAATTATGGTAGTTGAAGATGATGTTTATATGCGGGAAGAACTGACGGATTTATTGAGAAAGTCGGGGTATGAAACAGCCTCGTTATTTGATTTTGAAAACGCAGTACCGGAAATTACAGAGTATTCCCCCGATTTGGTTTTACTCGACATAAATCTTCCATTTCATTCCGGCTTTGAAATCTGCAAAGAATTAAAAGCAAAGCAGCTTGGAACAGTGTTGGTATTGACAGCAAGAGATAAATTGCAGGACGAACTTCACGCATTAGGATTGGGAGCTGATGACTACTTAACAAAGCCGTGTAATATAGAGCGCCTGCTTGCCCGCATTAAAAATTTATTACGACGCAAAGAGGAACAGATACGGCAAGGCTTACTGGACGGGAACGGATTTTTACTTGACCCAAACACCTTTACAATTTATGTGGGGAAGAGTTCTTCCCTCATGCCACCCAATGAGGGAAAAATATTGCTTGCGCTTTTGAAGAAAAGCCCTAATCTTGTTACCAAACATGAGCTGTGCAACGTGCTTTGGGGAACGGAAGAATGCATTGACGAAAATGCGCTGCAAGTAACTTTTACGCGATTGAGGAAAACGCTCCGTGAATTTGGTCTTGAAGAACGGATAGAAACAGTACGCGGACAAGGCTACCGCTTGAAAGAGCAGGTGCGATTATGAAGAAGCTAAAAATATTTTTAACCTATATTTCCTCTAATCGTGTATGGATTATCACACTTGCCTGTTTGGACGTATTCTTTATATTCCTTGCCTGGCTGGCTAATCCAGATTATTTTATCAATTATGTTGCATTGATCATTTCGTATCATTTGCCACACTTGCTATCCCGCTTGCTATATCAATCAGAAAACGCAACAAGACAGACGCTATTTTTCGGCGTTTTCTATTGGAGCCAGACGATACCAACGAATACTTACTGTGTGAAGCTGTTCCCGCAGTATTACGCCCTTATATCTGTGAATTGGGGCAGCATTTGAGGACGCAGCAGGAATATATCAACGAACAGATAATTACAGTTACAGATTATCAACACTACATTGAAAATTGGGTACATGAAATCAAAAAGCCGCTATCCCTTATGACCTTGCTACTGGACAATCGAAAAGATGAAATGTCCCCTTTGGTTCATACCCGTATGCTGTATGTACGCGACCATACCCGACAGGATATAGAACAAATTCTATACTTTTCAAGGCTTGGGGCTACTCATAAGGATTACTTTTTTGAGCCGCTTTCAATTCTTGAAATTTGTCGTGAAGCAGTTGAAGATAATTTAACGCTTCTTGAAGAAGCTGGATTTTGTTGAATATACCGAAAACGATGCTCAAGTGATTTCTGACAAAAAAGGTTTGATGTTCATTTTAGGACAGATAATCAGCAATAGTGTGAAATATACGGGGAACAATCCTGCTCCTTGACTTCTCTTTTCCATTGCTGATAGTGCGGATAATGAACAGATTTCTTTATCTATGAAAGACAACGGCACAAGCATACCGTTGTCTGACTTACCTTTTGTTTTCGACAAGGGGTTTACTGGAGATACGGGCAGTTACCTTAGTCGTTCTACGGGTATGGGGTTATACCTTGTTCAGAAAATGGCAACTGACCTGTCTATCACGGTGGAGCTAAAAAACAATTCTTGCGGTGGAACAACTGTAACCTTGACGTTCCCGAAAGTGGAGCGTCCATTTGGGAGGTAATGAAATGCAGTTACAAAACGAAACAATAAAAAGAGCGCACACCAATAAAAGGCTTGCTCATTGATTGGTTGATTATATTTGGAACATATCTTTTTATTCGTGTATTCTTCGCCCTCTTTGGGCTTCATCAGAATATTGTCATTTTGGGCTGTTGCCTTGCGGTATTGCCATATCTTTTGGGGGCAGTATATTTACAGAAATCCCACAAGCAATGTCCATTATGGCTTTCTGCATCGGCTATTTTAATACCGTCGGTCGTTGAAAAAGCAGCAATATATTTATTTGGTGCGTACTTATACAATTTAAGACCGATAAATGTTGTAGGAGTTATGGAAGCGATTAAGAGTAACGCACCATATACAAACTTCATTAAAAATCAATCAGCACAGAATTTAATAAATCTATCATATTTTAATTGGACATATATTCTATGCAGTATAGCTATTTCTGTTTTGGTTATCCTGCTTTTACATCAGACAAAACAGAAAAGTAATAAAGGATAAAGAGAACTTTATGAAAGTGACATAGTATAAAACATCTGCCACTCGACGGCAAAAAAAAAAAAAAAACGTCGCACAGCAAATATATAGGGTTAATTGTGAGATGAAAATATGAGAAATTAGCTGTATTTGATATATCTGAATCCGGCAGAGAGATTGGAGAAAAGTTGATACTTTTTTTGCTTGATGAAAGACAACGGAAAGAACTTGCACAGTATTCGCCATATATTGCAATACCAAAGGTGTCTTCGCAAAACAGAAGATATATTCCGATGGATTATCTTGAAGGAGAAATAATTCCAGGCGATAAACTTTTTACAATGCCGTCAGCCACAAGTTACGAGTTTGGAATACTAATGTCCAATGTTCATATGGCATGGACCAGAGCAGTATGTGGTCGACTAAAGAGTGATTATAGTTATTCTAATATGATTGTTTATAATAATTTCCCTTGGCCTTCTCCAACAAATGATCAAAAGGAAAAGATAAGAAAAAACGGCACAGGCTATCTTGAATGCTAGAGCACTTTATACAGATAGCAATCTTGCAGATCTTTATGATCCTTTGACAATGCCAACAGAATTACTGAAAGCACATAAAGCAAATAACAGAGCAGTGATGCATGCTTATGGATTTAGCATTAAAATGTCAGAAGCAGACTGTGTTGCTGAATTAATGAGAATGTATCAGAAATTGACAAAAGAAAAAAATAATGATTACCCCAAAGGGCATTAACCATAAGTGGTTAGTGCCTATTTTTTTTGCTTTTTTTCAAAATCATCTGACTTTATACATTCTGCCACATGTGATTAGTGGAAAAATGATTTTTCAAGAAAATCCATGTCCTCACGTTCTCTGGAATATGCAACTAGCGAAGAAGTATTTCATTTATGTACAAAAAACTTGCAAAAAGGGGTTGGTAAATACCATTTCCAACGCTTTATAGGTAGAGGAATAATTATTTTTCAAAATTTCCCAAAATCATGTCCGATTTTGTCGCTCCCAATACAGAGTATATGAAGGGACTAACAAAAGTAAAAGAAAAAATGATAAAAATGTCAAAAAAATATCACGAATCTTTTGCATCTTGTCAGGTCATTTGACTTTAGTAATCAGAGGACGTTTTGGAATGTTCCTTCGCTGAACCTTGACAATTGATAAGTGCACCCTGGAAGCCTACCAGGAGTTCTGCCAAGACCTTTCTCTTTTTCTGAGAGCGAGCGGAATCATAATGACACTCCCGATGATGGGCGGCTGACCGGAGCCTTATGGTCAGTGACCTGCTTATGCAGGCAGAGGCAGTCTGAGACGGCTGCAGGTGACAGGGAAACGCACAATAGACCGCTGATGCAACAAGTAACTAATAACAATGATTAAAGGGTATCATGCCCGGAAAGGACGTAAAAACTATGAATAGAGTGATTTTAATGGGAAGACTGACAAAGAATCCGGAGATCAAATATGCCGGAAAAGATAATGATATGGCAGTAGCAAGATATACACTGGCAGTGAACAGAAAATATAAACGTGATGGTGAACAGGAAGCGGATTTTATTTCGTGTGTAACATTTGGTAAGAGTGCAGAGTTTGCACAGAAATATCTTCACAAGGGAATGCGGATTGTGATCGGTGGTCGCATCAGCACTGGCAGTTATAAGGATAAGGATGGAAAGACGATTTATACCACAGATGTGATTGTGGAAGAACATGAATTTGCCCAGAACAAGGACAGCGGTGCTGGAGCAGATTCATCAGAAACTCCGAAAACAGATAAAGACGGATTTATGGAAGCGAAGGATGGAGAAAATCCGTTTGACTAATAAAAGCAGAAATCTGTCTAATAAAAATGTGGAGGTTATTTATGAGTGTAAGTTATAACAGATTGTGGAAACAGCTCATTGATAAAAATATGAAGCGAATAGAAATGCAACACCTCACCGGGATTAGTGCAAATATCCTTGCCCGGATGGGAAAAAATCAATATGTATCAATGGAAACAGTCGAGAAAATTTGTAAGAAAATGGATTGTACTATTGACGAGATGATGGAATTTACAGATTAAAGATAGCAAGCCGGATACGGCATAATTCTCTTAGCAAAGCTAAGAGCGCACTTCTATACAGGCAATTACATCTGCCTGTATCGTGCGACCTGCGGTGCCATTCCTGACTTTGAAGAATTTCAATCCGGGAATATAGCGAAATCATAGATTTCGTACAAGGGGATAATTTCCCCTTGCGGCAAGAAGCCTATCCTATTGTAATAACTAATCTATTTTAAAATTGCGGAGGTCAGTATTTCTTTATTGTGAAACAACGACCTCTGTTTTTTATATCCAGGAATCGGCATTTATGAGAAGACCGGTTCTTTTTGTTTACAGAAAAAGGAGGACAGGAAAGTGAGCAGAGCAAAAATCCGAAATATGAATCCATGTCATTGGAAGAACTGAGAGCCAACATGGAAAAAAGTAAAAAGGAACTGGAACATGCGATCCACAATAAAAATATTCTTGAACAGAGGAAAAGGATAGTGGAGCGAAAGGAACGTTCCCACAGATTGATCGTTAAAGGAGCAGAGTTTGAAAAAAGCATTTCCATTATCCAGAGATTTGGAACAGGAAGAAGTTCAGGATGTTATGGAACAGTTGCAGAACAGTAGTTACAACAAGAGTATTGTGCGACAGGTTTACATAGCAGCCTTACACAAAGAGCAACAGCAGATTGCAGAAGCAGTTGAAAGAGCAGAAAAAAGGAGATGACAGTTAATGGCATTGTATCATTTTTCGGTAAAGCAGGTGTCCAGAGGAAAAGGTCAGACAGTGGTTAATTCCGCAGCGTATATTTCGGGGCAGAAGCTTTATAACGATTATTATGGACAGACGCATGACTATACAAAAAGTCTGGAGTAGTTTTCACAGAAATTCTGACGCCGGAATATGTGCCGGAACGTCTGACTGATCGGGAAACACTCTGGAATGAGGTAGAAAAGGTGGAGAAAAGTAAACGGGCACAGTTAGCTTATTCTTTTGATATTGCTTTGCAAAATGAACTGACACTGGATGAAAATATAGAACTGGCGAGAGAGTTTTGTCGGGAGCAGTTCGTAGCACATGGCATGATTGTAGATCTGGCAGTTCATGGGGGAAAATCAAAGAACGAAGATGAACCAGACAATCCACATTTTCATGTACTTGCTCCAATCCGTCCTTTTACAGAAGATGGAAGCTGGGGCAACAAGCAGAAACGGGAATATGTTCTGGATGAAGATGGAAACCGGATAAAAGATGCTAAAGGGAAGGATATATTCAATGCTGTTTCCACTACCGGGTGGAATGATCCGGAGCTTTTAAAGGAATGGAGAAGAGCGTGGACGGAGAAAGTAAATGAAAAATTCCGGGAGTGCCACATGGCAGCCAGAATTGATCACCGTTCTTACAAAGAGCAGGGAATTGACTTGATTCCGACCATACATGAGGGATATGAAGTTCGGGCGATGGAGAAAAAGGGGATTAAAACAATCATCGGGGAACTGAACAGAGCTATTCGACAGTTCAATCAGATGTTTATTTCTTTGAAAGAATCCATTCAGTGGATGAAGACAGCTTATGAAGAAATGAAGGTAGAACTGGATCGCAGACAGAACCCTACACTTCTGGAAAGCCTGCAAGATTATTATGATAAAAAGACACAGGGCAGACTACCGCTCCCAAATTTCTATGCGGAGATGAAACGGAGAGGGAAGAATCTCTCCAACTTACAGGAGTTTGCAAAGTCTATCAATTATCTTCAGACACATCAGATAGAGACAATGGATGACTTGAAGGAACGGATTGATGAACTGAATGGTGTTGTATCAGTCAGTAAAAAAAGAGATTTCGAAAAGCGAGATCAGTTAAAGAAACTGGAAAATCTACAAAAGATGGCAGAAGTAATAAAGATAAACCAGCCATTGATTGATGAATATAACCGTTTCTATTTTCAGAAAAGAAGGGAGAAATATTACCAGCAGCATAAGAAAGAAATCAATTACTATCGCAAATGTGAACGGGAGCTGAAACAGCATCTGGATAAAAATGGAAAAGTGCCAACTGCCAGATGGAAACGGGAAAAAGAAGAACTCCGGACAGCGATCGAAGAGCTGAAAGCAGATAAGCAGCCATATCAAGATGAGTTGGCTTTTGTGAAAAAAGTACAGACCTGTGCAGATATTGCCAGACGTGACCGGGAAATGGCAGAAGCAGATACTTCCGGGCGTTCAGAAGAAAAAAGCGAGAAGCAGACAAAGTTCCCAGCATTTCACGCAGCTCAGACGGAAGATATTTTTGAAGAAAGCGGTAAAGCAGAGCAACAGCCGGTGAATCAGCAGGAGAAGAAGCCAGAAAAGAAGACTTCTCTTCTGAGAAAATTGGATGAAAAGAAGAAAGAGTGTGCAGAGCGTGATGCAAAAACAACAGGCAGTGAGGGAAAAACGGAACCATGAGATGAGTTTATAACAGTCTGTCAACAGGACAGATAGGAAAGGATGATGAAAATGCAGTATACAGAAGAACAGATTGCAAGAGCAAACCAGACCGATCTTGTTTCTTTCCTGAACGAACAGGGAGAACAGTTGGTAAAAAGTGGCAGAGAATACCGTTGGAAAAAGCATGACAGTGTAACGATATCCGGAAACCGATGGTATCGGCATAGTCAGAGTAAAGGAGGTTATCCGGTAGATTTTGTAATGGAATTTTATTATGCAACATTCCCGGAAGCAGTGAAAATGCTGATCGGGGAAGAAGGCGAAGGCAGGCAGAAGTCCTGCCCCGCCCCGTCAAAAGACTTCCGATTACCGGAGAAAAATAAAGATAATGAAATGATTGTAAAGTATCTGACAGAAAGCAGAGAGCTTGAGAAAAATCTGGTGATGGAATGGATTGTCAGAGGAGATATTTACGAAGAAAAGAAGCATCATAATGTTGTATTTATCGGCAGAGATGCAGATGGTATTCCAAGATATGCACATTGCCGTGGAACTGGTGAAATGAAATATCGTGGAGATGTAGCCGGTTCTGATAAAGCTTTTGGATTTTGCCACAGAGGAACGGATAATCAGTTGTTTGTGTTTGAAGCAGCCATTGATCTGCTCTCTTTTATTCAGTTGTTTCCCAAAGACTGGAAGAAACGCAGCTACCTGAGTCTGGGTGGAGTCTCCAGTGTGGCACTGATGACCTTTCTTTCTGAACGCCCTCAGATTACTTCTGTTTTCCTGTGCCTGGATAATGACCAGGCAGGGAATGAGGCTTGTGAGAAACTGGCAGGAGAAATCTCAGAAGGATACAGTGTAATTCGTCTGAAACCATCGCGAAAAGACTGGAATGAAATCCTCTGTGATAAAAATACTGACAGAAAGAAAGCAATCGCAGAAACAATCACAATAAAAGTACCAGAAGCAGAAGAACTGGTGCCGATGTTATGTTATGAAGATATTAAGCAGACCAGTGTGGAGTGGTTGTGGTTTCCTTATATTCCATTTGGAAAACTGACAATCATTCAGGGCAATCCGGGAGAAGGAAAAACTTATTTTGCAATGATGCTGACGGCAGCTTGTACCAATCGAAAGTTATTTCCTAATATGGAAGATATTGAACCGTTCAATGTAATTTATCAGACAGCAGAGGACGGTATGGGTGACACTATCAAGCCAAGACTGATAGAAGCAGGAGCAGATCTGAGCCGGGTTATGGTAATTGATGATACGGAAGAAGCATTAACCCTATCTGATGATCGAATTGAAAAAGCAGTCAGACAGAATCGAGTGCGGCTTGTAATCATTGATCCGGTACAGGCATTTATTGGAGCAGATGTGGATATGAACCGGGCAAATGAAGTGCGTCCGGTGTTCCGAAAACTGGGAATGATTGCCGAGAAGACCGGATGTGCCATTGTGCTGATCGGACATCTGAATAAATCTTCCGGAACACAGAGCACTTATCGAGGCCTTGGTTCTATTGATATTATGGCAGCAGTGCGAAGCTTGATTTTCATCGGAAAAGTAAGAAAAGATCCAACCACAAGGGTGTTGATTCATGAAAAAAGCTCGCTAGCGCCACCAGGGGAGACAATGGCATTTAAACTGGGAGACGAAGAAGGATTTCGATGGGTGGGAGCTTATGAGATTTCCGCAGATGAATTGTTAGATGGAAAAGAAGGAAAAGCAACAGAAACAAAGCTGGAGCGAGGGAGAAAATTGATCAGGGAACTGCTTGCTGATAAAAAAGAAATTTCAATCAGGGAATTAGACGAAAAGGCAAAGGAGCAGGGAATATCCGGGAGGACAATGCGTGATGTGAGAAGCCGAATGAAGAATGAGTTGGAGTACCAAGTAAATGAAAAGCAGGAGAATAGTATTCGATTAAAAGAATGATGGGTGGCAGAGTCATCGAAGCAAATACAGATTTTTATAGATACCCTATCTGCCACCTGCCGTCTGCCGGTGCATGAATACTTTCAAGTATCAGGAGTAAGTAAAAGTAGATTGACAGATAATACAGAAAAGCGTATTATAATAATAAGAGGTGGGATTTCCCACACAAATACTTGCGTAGGAGGTGTTGATAATGGAAGCAATGAAAGATTATGTTGCCCATCTGGATAACAAAAAAGAATTACGCTCAGAGGAGCTGCTTATCAGTATTATAATGTAAAAGAATACGGAAATGGCTGCATTATTCTGGAACCTCGGGAACTGGCAGTGCCAGAGAGCATTTCAGCCAGAACTCTGGCAGATATGGATCGTGCAGTAAGCAATTTTAAAAGAGGCGATGTTTCCCAGGCTATTGACCTGTCAGATTTTTTAAAAGGAATGAGAGATGAATTTTAATATACGAATGGGAATTCCTGAAATGCAGGAACTTTGGTTAGATCTGCAGGAGAAATATCGTTCCGGTAATATAAAAAAGAAGGAAGAACAGTTGTATAAAAAATGGGGAAAGGCTTTAAAGCTGTTGTCGGCTGATCCGGGTTATCCGAGTCTTCAAACCCATGAAATAGAGCCATTATCCAGACGTTACGGAATGAAAGTGTGGCAATCTTATCTGGAAAATAAAACCAGTGGCGCAATGAGAATGTACTGGGTTTATGGACCAGACCAGAAAGATATTACAATTATCGGTCTGGAACCACATCCGGAAGATAAGAAAAAATGGCGCATACGACCGAATTTCACTGTCGGATTTGTAGAATAAAACTGAATATGGAACTTAACACGAGCAGTTAGTCTATGAAAAATAGGTTAGCTGCTTTTTTTCATGCAGAAAAGGAGATGCCGTGTATGGGATATGCACGTAAAGATGTAGAGAAGACAAAGAAAATAGCAAAGAAATTCGTCCGTTATCAGGAAGGGGCAGAGCTTTACAGCATTGGGCTGACGAAATTCCAGGAGCTGGCGAAAGAAGCCAAAGCAGTGTATAAGATTGACAAGGTTGCCCTTGTAAACTGTGAGATATTTGAAAAGTATCTGGAGACATTCCGGATTGCGTAGGGAAGAAAAAAATTGTGGAAGGACGAAAAACAGGGACTGACTTCTTGTCATACGAAAACTATAATGAAGATGTGGAGGAATAAGAAACAGATATGGCGAAAATAGGAAGACCGAAGTCGGAAAATGTAAAAAAAAGAAAGTGTTGAGTATCCGGGTGGAAGATTCTATGTATAAGCGTATCTGCGATTATGCCGGAAAGCACAAAATGACTGTAACAGAAGTTGTCTTGCAGGGGCTGGAAAGAATTTTGAACAGACCTGAATAACATGAAGTCCTTCCTTTATTGAAGGAGGATTTTATATGGCACAGACAAGAAAAAGATCTGCGAGGCAGAGTCTTGCGGAAAGGTGAATCACAGAGACGTTCCGATGAGAGGTATGTATATACTTATACAGATCCCCTTGGAAGACGTAAGTATGTTTATGCACAAGACCTTGTAACGCTTCGAGAAAAAAAGAAGCACAGCTCATGAAAGACCAGATGGACGGTCTGGATATTTATGTTGCCGGAAAGGCTACAGTAAATTTTGTATTTGACCGCTACATGAGTCTCAAAAACAATCTGAAACCAACGACCAAGAGTAATTATCTTTATATGTATGACCGATTTATCCGGGATACATTTGGAAAGCGGAATATAGCAGAGATTAAGTATTCTGATGTGGTGCAGTTCTATAATCATTTGACCAAGAAGCAGGAACTGAAGATTAACACATTGGAAACCATTCATACGTTATTGCATCCAACTTTTCAACTGGCTGTAAGGGATGACATTATCAGAAAAAATCCTACGGATGGAGTCATGGCAGAATTAAAGAAAAACTTAGGCATGAAGACCGGTGTGAGACATGCACTGACAATTCCACAGCAGAGAGCATTTATGGAATATATTGCTGCGCATCCGATTTATTTTCACTGGTGGCCGATTTTTACGATTTTTCTTGGAACCGGGTGCCGGATTGGAGAAGTTTTAGGGCTTCGATGGGAAGACATTGATTACGAGAAGCGGATTATCAGCATCAATCATAATCTGACGTATTATCCGGTAGGAGAAGACCGGGCATCGGAAAATCACATTTCGACGCCGAAAACAGAAGCCGGAATGCGTACGATTCCCATGTTGGATACAGTGAAAGATGCTTTTGAAATGATCTGGGAAGAGCAGAAAGAAAATGGCTGGACAGATGCAGAGATTGACGGAATGACAGGCTTTGTTTTCTGTAACCGTTATGGAAATATAATGAATGCCCAGTCAGTCAATCGAGCAATCAAGAGAATCTCATCTGCTTATAACGCAACAGAAGAAAGAGAGGCAAAAAAAAAGAGCATCGGGAGCCGGTGCTGTTGCCGGATTTTTCAGCGCACAGCTTGAGACACACATTTTGCACAAGGCTTTGTGAAAGAGAAACAAACCTGAAAATAATCCAGTCGATCATGGGGCATAAGGATATTCAGACCACTATGGATATCTATGCAGAAGCGACAGAGGAGAAAAAACAGGAAACATTTGAACATTTGGCTGCAACAATGGATGTATTTTAAGAAGGGCTTATGAACCCTTTCATCTGACAACAGAAATAACCAAATGACATCAAATTGACAACAGATATGATTTGACAATGATTCATCATGAATGGTGATGAAGAGAAGACAATTTAATAGAAATAGCACAGCGAAGCATCACGAAGGGTAATGAAGAAAAATCAAAAAAATTCCCGACAATGAAGTCCTTAGATGGTGTAAATAAGAAAAATGATGTAAATAATACAGCTTCTGAAGCACCTGAAAAAAATGTAAAAACTGAGTCTGAAAAGATTGATTTTTCTAAGGTAAAGGTAGAGCCTTTATTTGAGGAGTTTGTTGATTTTGATACATTCAGCAAGTCAGATTTCCGTGCAGTAAAGGTTAAAGAGTGTGTTGCAGTACCGAAGTCAAAGAAACTGTTACAGTTTACTCTTGATGACGGAACTGGCACAGACAGAACCATTTTAAGCGGTATTCACGCTTATTATGAGCCAGAAGAGTTAGTTGGAAAGACACTGATTGCAATCACAAATCTGCCACCAAGAGCCATGATGGGAATTGACTCTGCGGTATGCTCCTCAGTGCTATCCACGAAGAAGAAGGCGAAGAAAAGCTTCATCTTTTGATGGTTGATGACCATATTCCAGCAGGTGCAAAGCTCTATTAAGATGATGTAAAGATGTACCGTTTTACCGAATAGACGGGACGTACTTCATTTGATAAAAAACTAAAAAACAGCGATTTACATCAAACTTACATCAATTGATGCAGAAATCGGTGCAAGCAAGAAAAAATCGCATAATCGGCAGAATGAATGGGCAGTCCTGAAATCGGGATTGCCCATTTTTAGAAGAAAGACGAAAAACTCTTGACCTGCACGCAGCGTATACGCTTATACTATCAACATAAATCATAAGGAGGTGCATCTGATGTTATTAAATGAAATTATAAATGAGGTTGGAATGACAAAGCGTGCAGTTAAGTATTATGAAGAAAAAGGATTGCTGTCAGTGGATAAAGATAACAATGGGTATCGTAACTATACTGCACAAGATGTTGAAACTTTAAAAAAGATTTCAGTATATAGAAAACTCGGTATTAGTATTAAAGACATACAGAGCCTTTTGGAAACTGGCGACAAAAGTATTCTTCTTCGTATTTATCAAGAAAAAGTGCAGGAAAAAGTTTTAAAAGACTCAGAACTTGAAGCTTTGAAGCAATTTATAGATGATGGTGACGCAGACAAAGCAAATGAGGCACTTGATTATCAAACCGTTGAAAATGCAATTGAGTCTTTGCTACCGGGAAAAGAATGGGGAGATTATTTTAAAAGTCATTTCAAACCATTTCTTAATGTAAGGTTGAAGACTCTGGAACAGAAGCAGGCACTACAGAATATATTAGAATATTGCGATGAAACGACATTGAAAGTTCCTTTTATTATGGGAATAGGTGCGAAGATGATAGGTGGGATTGCACAAGAAACCAGAACCGCAGATGAGATGATAGCCTATTATCGTGATATGAGTGAAAGTGAATATGAAAGACTAAAAGAAAAAAGTATGGAAAGGTGCTAAAATAAAAAACGGTATAATGAAATACCATCCAGCATTTATTGCACAGAGAAAAATGCAGAAAGAGTTACAAAATAAAGGATATAACGATATATTCATTCCTAATTTAATGGTTCTGTCTCCAACGTATGCAGAATATAAGAAAGCGTTAGATAATGTGAACGATAGAATGTGTAGAGAACTTGGACTGTATTATGATAGCAATTATAACTTAGTTATTAAAAAGATAATTCTAAGTAAAAGTTAAACTACCCTTTGGGAGAGGAGAAATCCTTTTCTCAAAGGGCTTTTTTTTCTATTTATACGGATATTCGCAAACTACAAGATAAAGCCAAAACTTCATATACTCTAAGCACAAGGAGGTTGAGGTTTGGCTATGAACAACAGTTTAGCAGAAGTACACCCGGAGCTTGTTTCGGAGTGGTCGGAGAAGAACTTACCGCTTATCTAATCTTGGAAATGGCTGGGGCTATGAGATGACACCAGCGGAACTTGCAAAAAAAAAGATGAATTTTATTCTATTTATTGGAGCGAATATAATTTAGTAAAAGAGAGTGGAAGTCCAGAACTTTATGATAAGATTCATAATCGAAACAATTATGCCGATATATAGAAAAGAACAGGTAAACGGATTTACGATGTGATATGTACAAGGAGGACAACGGATATGTCAATGAATGTAAGCACAACCACGGCTGCTTATGCAAATTACCAGAACAACTACAAGACTGGTACAGCAAATAAGAAAAAAGAAACAGCACAAACAACAGAAAATACGAAATTAAAGGAAAATACAACTGAAAGCATCGCTGAAAAAATCTCAGTAAAGCGGCACAAAAAATGCTGGAGAATTTGCGTGGATCAAGAAACGACATGGATTTTATGGTTGCCGATTTTGAAAATGGTGATAATGCCAAAGATATTTTAGCCCAAAGTGATAAGGAATATACAGTTATTTTCTCAAAGGAAGAAATGGAGAAGATGGCATCAGATCCAAAATATTATGCTGAAAAAATGCATAGTATTGAAGGAGTTTTGCGTATGACAGATGAAATCAATGCCCAGTTCGGCTTTGAAAGAGCATTCGGTAAGACTAACGATAATGCAGATGCTGATACAAAAATAACAAAATTTGGCATATCTTTTAATAGTGACGGAACTACAACCTTCTTTGCACAACTGGAAAAATCATCAGCCAGTCAGAAAGAATATCTTGAAAAGCTTCAGGAAAAGAAAGCTGCTGAGAAGAAAGAGGCAAAGAAAAAGGAACAGTCAAAAACAAACCGAAGTAAGAAAAACTACGGTTCAGGCAAATTCAAAAGAAGAACTTTTGGATAAGATCAAAAACATTGACTGGGATTCTATCAAACCGGAGGAGAATAAAATCGGTGGAAGGTTTGATTTTTCAATCTAGTGAATTTGGAACAGATGAAATATATGCCAATATGGAGGAATATATTATGCAGATAACAAGAGATAATTATTCGCAATATGCTCAAATGGTTCAGCAGATGTTCGGGAAAAAAGCAAGTTCAAATGATCCGTTAGCACAATGTGATTATGGTAATTTCTCATTAAGATTTAAGCCTGTGGACATTAATTTTACCAAACCAAACTGGGATACTATCATGACAAAACGAGATAAACCAGCGATGTCAGAGGAAGAATTTGACGAAGCAATAAAAGAACTTGCAAGAAAAGAGTTTGCTACTGGAAAAAGGGATGATGATGCTTATCGAAAATTGTGTATGCAGCATGGAGAAACAGTATCTCCTGATAGAAAGGCTATATATGAATCAAGCATGAAAAAAACTGGTGGCAAAATGAATGCTGCATGTATGTTTTGGGATTCAAAAGGTAATAAAACGCTTTCTTATAATCCAGAGTCAAGAAACTGGAAAGCTATAAGTACAGATGAAGAATTTGCAAGAGCAAGAGTGTTTACATCAATTTATAATGATGAGTTAGCTCGTTTGAAGGAAGAGTATGGCGAAAAGCGAAAGGAAATGTTTCTTATAGCAAAATAAAGGTAGATATATCCGCAGAGAGATCAAAGGAAAAGAATAATAATGAAGGCAATACTATTGATTTGCAAATTTAGATTGTTGATTGCGTTTTAGCAAATAGTAGATAAAAAACGGAAAGATATTCGTCGCTGGTAGCAGCATTGAGTTCATAAATTACTAGTGTTAATAATTACATCTACCTATTCGGAGGTGCATTAGCGTCATAATTCCGATTGTGGAAGAGACTGAAAAATGTTATTCTTATCATAGGCAGTGGAGCTTTCTTAGTTCAGTTGTTTCGTGTGGTAACTTAACAATAACGGATTATGGAAAGTAATTCCACTGCTTTTTAATAAAAATAAAACTGCGCCACAGCCTTGGCAGGCCATCGCGCAGAGATTTTGTTCAATCGAGATTTGTCTGTGAAAAGCCCGTGAATAAGCGGATGTTAATATGTATTGCTTGTGGCAACGGCTCTATTGAATAATTGAGCTATCAAAAACAAGGAGGCAGAAATCTTCATCAAATCTTTATTTTTTTCTGTTAGGTTATATTTCAGTAAGAAATGAAATATAGAAGGAAGGATAGTAAAGATGGAAATGATGTTACAGACACAAAATCTATGTAAATATTTTAGAAAACAGAAAGCGGTAAATAATGTTTCACTTAATATCGAAAAGGGACAGATTTATGGACTGCTTGGACCGAATGGCGCTGGTAAATCTACCACATTGAAAATGCTGACCGGTATGATGAAACCAACTGCAGGAAAGATTTACTTTGATGGAAAACTTTTGGATAGGAAAGATTTATCAAAAATAGGAGCGTTAATTGAAAATCCGCCTATTTATGAAAATCTTTCCGCCAGAGAGAATTTGAAGGTAAGACAATTATTGCTTGGTACAGATGAAAACAGAATTGATGAGGTCTTGCAGATTGTATCACTTACAAACACCGGAAAGAAGAAAGCAGGACAGTTTTCTTGGGGGATGAAGCAAAGACTAGGCATTGCAATGGCATTGCTTGGAGAACCGGAACTTTTGATATTGGATGAACCTACGAATGGATTAGATCCAATAGGCATCGAGGAATTACGAGAGCTGATCCGGTCTTTTCCGGAACAGGGAATCACTGTAATTCTCTCCAGTCATATTCTCTCAGAGGTACAGTTACTTGCAGATAAAGTCGGGATTATTTCAGGTGGAATCTTAGGATACGAAGGAGCATTAAAGCAGGGAGATAATCTTGAAGATTTGTTTATGAATGTGGTAAGAAAAAACCAGAAAGCAGGTGAAATCCATGGTTAATATTATAAAAGCAGAACATCAAAAAGCCAAAAGAACCATGCGAAAAAAGTTTATCTGGGGATTTCCTCTTCTTACATTTGTCATGGCATTTATATTTACTCTTGGGATGACAAATGCTTATGCAGAAAGTGTTTGGAACTGGTGGTATACACTTTTGCTGCCGGGGATGATTGCTCTATTTTGTTATCTTTCTGTGGCGCAGGAGAAAAAGATAAAATACTATCATTTAATGACTATTCCCACAGACAGAAGAAAATTGTTGCTGGGGAAAATCATTTATATTGGGTACATGATTTTGTTTTCTAATGTGATTGTGTTTGCAGGAGCAACGCTTGGAGGCTTTCTTCTAACGACACATGTTCCAGTGAAAGGAGCGCTGATTGCAGTATTGTTTCTGACGGTTTCTGAGTTATGGGAGATTCCGGTAGCTTTATTTTTAAGTGAACGATTTGGAATGATTGTAAACCTGTTCGTCTGCCTATTTATTACCGTCAGCGGTGTGGTAATATCACAAACCAGAATCTGGTATGTACTTGTTTCTGCAATCCCTATGCGAATGATGTGCCCGTTGCTTCATGTTTTACCAAATGGACTTGCCGCAGAAGCAGGGAATCCTCTTTTGGATACGGGAGTCATTGTTCCGGGAATGTGTCTCTCAATCATCTGGTTTGTTTTTGTAACGGTTCTGTTTTTGAAATGGTTTGAGAGAAGAGAGGTGAAATAAGATGATTGGAAGATCTCTTAATGCAGACTTGCGAAAGATGAAAGGAACATCTGTGATTCTGGCACACTTACTGATTCCGATTATAACCAGCGTTATATTTTTAATATATTACTTTTTTTCACCATGGAATGAAAATATGAAAGTGATTGCATTTTATCAGGCAATAGGAGCAGGACTTCCGGTACTTATTGGAATTTTTACAGCAAGTGTGATGGAACAGGAACAAAATGCAGGTGATTTTCAAAATCTGTTGTCTTTACCGGATAAACCTGCAGCATTTTTATCGAAACTGTTGATGCTACTGGTTTTGTGTCTGTGCTCTATCCTATTGACAGCAATCATATTCGGAATTGGATTTGGAAGAATCGCATCAAGCGATATCGAAATCATGAAAGGATGTATATTTGCAGCATTGCTGCTGTGGGGAAGCAGTGTTCCACTTTATCTGTGGCAGCTGATTCTGGCTTTTCAGTTTGGAAAAGGGGTATCCATTGGAGCAGGGATTATATCAGGACTAATTAGTGCATTGATGCTTACCGGACTTGGAGATTATGTGTGGAAATATGTATTTGTCTGCTGGACAGGTAGAGTACCATATACTTATCTGCAATCTGTATTGGGAGAAACTAGTGTAGGTGAATGGTTGTCATTCATACCAGGTTGCTTAATATTTACAGGGATTAGTATGGTATACTATTTTTGGTGGGTAAACCACTGGGAAGGAAACAGAATATCGGAATAGAATCGAGGGAAACTATGGCAAAAATACTGGCAGTTGATGATGAACCGGCAATTCTGGAAATGATAGAAAGCATTTTGAATAAGGATGGACATCTGGTTACCAAAGTAAGTAATCCGCTGAAACTTAATATGGAAGAATTACATCGTTATGACCTGATTTTACTGGACATTATGATGCCTGGAATTGATGGCTTCGAATTATGCAAAAGAATCAGGGCACTTGTGGATTGTCCGATTTTGTTTCTTACGGCAAAAACGGAGGAAAACAGTCTGGTAAACGGACTTTCTTTAGGAGCAGATGATTATATTTCAAAGCCATTTGGAGTGATGGAACTTCGGGCAAGGATCAATGCACATCTTAGAAGAGAGCACAGGGAACATTCTGTCCGGATGGTTTTGGGGAGGGTCTGTATTCAAATATCTCAAAAAAGAAACTATTGGTTGATGATAAGGAACTTCCTCTTACGAAAGCGGAGTACGAAATCTGTGAATTTCTGGCTAAAAACAGGGGACAGGTTTTCTCGAAGGAACAGATTTTAGAAGCGGTCTTTGGCTTTGACAATGAGAGTAATGACAGTACTATAATCACGCATATCAAAAATATAAGAGCAAAATTTGCGGATTATGATTATACACCGATAAAAACAGTCTGGGGGATTGGATATAAATGGGAAGAGTAAAGAGAAGCAATGCACTCAGCAGGATTTTTATGAGATATGTACTGGTCATGCTTGGATCATTAGTAGGTTTGGCGATTGTTGCTTGGCTGCTGCTGTACCTTTTGATTAGTGTGGGCTGTATTTATCCGGCGAATTATGCAGAGCAAAAGATTAATGAAGCATATGATACGATTCTACGTGCAGATAAAGTGACTGCTGAGATGATTCCCGCACTTTGTGATTATGTAATCTTTTCAGAGAATGGAGAGAAAATAGGTGGAGATCTGTCAGAACAATACGAACAGATAGCATGGAATGTTGCAAAGCACGGAAACGCATCCGGGAAATATTTTTATAAAGTAATTGTAAGGGAAAATGAATATGTTGTATTGCAATATCGCCTGACACCTCAATATCATTCAGCTTTTTTGAGGGAGCATTTTATAGGACCACAGAATGTGATGATTATTATGTCTGTGATTGGAGCGGTAGCGATTATCATCATTCAGTCCATACGTTTTGGAAAAAGAATCAAAAAGCAGATGCAGCCTGTATTAGACGCAATCGGACAAATAAAGGATCAAAATCTGGAATATGAGACATCCTGTTCCGGTATCAAAGAGTTTGATGACTGTTTATCGGCAATCGATGATATGCGAGATGCATTGCGAGAATCTTTAGAAAAGCAGTGGAAAACAGAGCATGAAAAGAAACAGCAGATGTCTGCTTTGGCGCATGATATTAAAACACCTCTTACGATTGTACGGGGAAATGCAGAACTACTTTCAGAGACTGAACTGACCACAGAACAGAAGAAAAATATCACTTATGTTTTGAACGGCACAACACAGATACAAAGTTATGTAAAACAGTTGATAGATGTCACAAAATCATGGAGTTGCAGTGATGTTACCTATACAACGGTGAGGTTAGAAGATTTTTTCGCAGATATAAAGGAACAGGCACTCGGACTGGTAGAAATCTATCACCAGAAGATAGATTGGAAGGCGGAACAAAGGGATAAAAAGGTAACGATTGCTTATGATCCAATGTTCCGAGCCGTAATGAATGTGATTCAGAATGCAATGGAGCATACAAAAGAAAATGGAATCATTTATATTGACGCAAAGGAGCAGGATGGCCGGCTGACATTCATTGTGGAGGATAGCGGATCAGGATTTACAAAAGAAGCATTATTGCATGGCACAGAGCAGTTTTTTATGGATGACACAAGTAGAAATGGCGAAGCCCATTATGGGATGGGACTATTTTTTGCAAAAACTGTGGCTGAAAAATATGGTGGAGGTATTAAACTTTCAAATTCTGAAAATACAGGTGGGGCGAGGGTAGAAATATTTTTCCTGAGTAGTCAAGAAACAAGCTAAATAGACCGCAATTAAGCTATGTAAAAGAAATTTTACATGCTTTTATCTAATATGTAACGAGAAAAATGAGCTTCATAATCGAAATCTTCATATAAGTGGACTCTTGAACGAAGAGAAAGTGGACATTGGGGATACAAAAGTGGATATTGAGAATGGAAAAGTGGACATTCAGGACAAAAAAAAGTGGATATTGACAGTGTACTTTCCGAAAAAGGTAGTGATTTCTCGGTAAAAACGACGATTCATATCCATAGACTTTTTGAGAAGTTTGGCTTTGATGAGGTGTTTGGAAGAAGTGCAGTTATGGAGCTTCTTGAGCTGAAAGGTTCAGGTGCTTCAAAACTTATTTCCAATTTGGTGCAGGCAGATATTATTGAACCGGTATCTGGTCACGGAAAAGGGAAATATAAATTTAAGAAGTAGTTTATAAGACTTCCTTGAAATTATCGACATGATGTGTAGACAATCTGATGTTTTGTCTTCGGCAGTAGGATAAAGAAGATAAGGAAACAGAACAGAAATAGATTATAAAAGGTCTGTTGGGCAGTATAGCCTAATGAAGCCTACAGAAAAAGGTTGCGTGAAGCCACATAAAAATGTATAATTAAGAGTAATGAATTTCATATTAAATGATATTGGAGGTACTCATGTCACAGTCGGTTACGATAAAGAATAAATATGGAATCAATTTAGTTTTAGATGCGGATATGTCATTTGCTGATTTGATAAAGGCAGTTGTAGAGAAGTTTAAGGCATCCGCCAATTTTTTTTAAAAACGCAAAGCTTGCTATTTCATTTGAGGGAAGGCATCTTTCAGATGAAGAGCAGCAGCAGATAATTGCAGCTATTGAGGAAAATACCACAATTGAGATTTTGTGCATTGTGGAGAGTGGTACCGAGCAGGAAGCCATTATGAAGGAGCAGGTTGAGGCATTTAATGAGGCAGTGCAGAAGCAGTGCGAGAATGTTGCGACAGTCAGTGTTCCGGAGCAGTTTTACCGTGGTACGCTTAGGTCAGGCCAGGTGATTACCAGCGAGTCTTCGGTCACAATCATAGGTGATGTCAATCCGGGAGCCAAGATTATAGCTCAGGGCAATATCGTTATTCTTGGTGCATTAAAGGGCAATGTTCACGCCGGATGCACAGGTGACAGGAGCTGTTTTGTATTTGCACTTGATATGCAGCCGATTCAGATTCAGATTGGTGATTTGATTGCGAAGAGTCCGGACGAGCCTCAGCCAAAGCACAGGGTAAGGCGCAAGGAAAAGCCGGCACAGGAGCAGGCACAGATAGCCATCGCAAAGGATGGATATATTTACATCGAACCAATTACTAAAAATATTTTAAATAGCATTTAGGAACGTAGGAGGAAGAAAGTTCATGAGCGAAGTAATCGTTATCACATCAGGAAAGGGTGGTGTGGGCAAGACCACAACCACAGCAAATATAGGTACAGGTCTTGCACAGTTAAATAAAAAGGTTGTTATGATTGATACTGACATCGGACTGCGTAACCTGGATGTTGTTATGGGACTTGAGAATCGTATTGTATACAATCTCGTAGACGTCGTTGAGGGCAAATGCCGTATACGTCAGGCCCTTATCAAGGATAAGAAATATCCGGATTTGTGTCTGCTTCCATCAGCCCAGACAAGGGACAAGGATGCTGTTACACCGGAGCAGATGGTTGAGCTTATCAATGAGCTTCGTGAGGAGTTTGACTATATTCTGCTTGACTGCCCGGCAGGTATCGAGCAGGGCTTCAAGAATGCCGTTGCAGGAGCTGACCGTGCACTTGTTGTCACTACACCTGAGGTATCAGCAATTCGTGACGCTGACCGTATTGTTGGCCTTCTCGAGGCAAATGAGATGAAGCGCATTGATCTGATTGTCAACCGTCTGCGTGTCGATATGGTTAAGCGCGGTGATATGATGAATGTGGATGATGTTACAGAGATCCTTGCAGTCAACTTAATCGGTGCAGTACCGGATGATGAGCAGATTGTTATTTCTACAAACCGTGGTGAGCCGTTAGTTGGCTCAGACAGCCTTGCTGGAAAGGCATATATGAATATCTGCCGCCGTATCATGGGCGAGGAGGTTCCTTTCCTTGATTTAAACCAGAAACATGGTGTCTTTGAAAAGCTAAAGGATATGTTTAAGAAAAATAAAGGGGGATACGTACCATGGGTATAATGGATTTATTTAAAAAGAAATCTTCTGGTAATGTTGCAAAGGATCGCCTGAAGCTGGTGTTGGTTTCTGACCGTGCAAACTGCTCATCGGAGATGATGGAGATGATGAAAAGGGATATCATTGAGGTTATTTCCCGCTATATGGATATTGATGCGGAAGCTCTTGATGTGAAAATCACAGAGACAGAGTCTGATTCTAACAACGGAATGGTTCCGGCACTTGTTGCCAATATTCCTATCCGTGACATGAAGCATCGTCCGGATCCAAGATAGAGTAAATAAAATAATAGGATACGATAAGATATGAGGGTCAAAAGATGTTTTGGCCCTTTAATTATTATATTGAATAAAAAGACTTGATTTGATATTAGAGTGTGATATACTTTAATACGTTACAAATAAATAAATTTTAGCAGAGTAGACACATGCGCGTTAAGTGCCGGCTGAACAGGGAGTTGTCAGCCAGACGAAAAGAGTTTCTTGCGGTGCATGAGTCGCATCCCGCTGCATCCGAAGATATTAATTATCTCCTGTTGTAGTTCGGTGAGGTCTGCAAAGGAGGTAATTTTTTTATGAAAAAAAAAATTCGTTACTTTGTTCACCGATTCTGCCCGAGAGCTTAAATCGGTCAGAACCATCACAACTATGGCAATGCTTGCTGCAGTTGCCGTTATCCTTGGATATTTCTCCATCGAATATGGACAGTTTATCCGTATCGGTTTTTCCGGTATTCCAAATGGTATCGTTGATTACCTGTTCGGGCCGGTTGCCGGAGCTGTTTTCCACGGAGCGCTTGACATCATCAAGTATCTGATGAAGCCTACAGGACCATTTTGTCCACAGCTTACACTTGTTGTAATGCTTGCAGGTGTTTTATATGGATGTTTCTTTTATAAGAAAAAGCTTACCATATGGAGAGTGCTTGCTGCGAAGTTTGTAGTAATGCTCATCTGCAATGTCGTTCTCAATACTCTGTGTCTGCAGGTACTGTATGGACAGGCATTAATGGCAATCCTTCCAATGCGTGCACTGAAGAACCTTATTATGTGGCCGATAGATTCAATTGTTTTTTTCGGCATTGCAAAGGCACTGGAGCAGATTGGATTGTTCCGTACCTTCCGTAAACAGGAGCTTGTAAAGAACGCATAGCGTGTTCTTTATAATGCATATAGATGATGAAAAAGGAACATAGCAACAGAATAATGTACAGACAATATAATGCACAAAACATTACATTAAAATGATATTTTAAGCATTAAATGGCAATTTGTGTTAATAATTTTAAGGATAAACACCTTTAAACTGACAATTATGAGGTATTTCGCATTTTTAATGAAAATTGTTGACACAATATATTGAACGTGATATTGTTTACTTGTTCAAAATAATACACAAAAGAAAACGAACAAACAACTACATATTAATTATGAATATTTAAGAGCAAAGACGCTAACCGGTGAAGCACTTTGCTCTTTTTATTTATCAAAATCACAAGGATATTCAAATTAGGAGGCAATATATTATGAGATTAAAAGACACAGGATTAACAGCACAGGACATCAAAGACAAAGTAAAGAAGTATATGATTGAGACATATGAGCGTTTCGATTTCATAGCTGAGACTGCTGAGGGCATGTATCTATATGATGAGAATGGCACACCATACCTTGACTTTTACGCAGGAATCGCCGTAAACAATGCCGGCAGCAGAAACCCTAAGGTTGTTGCAGCAGTCAAGGATCAGGTGGATGACATCATGCATACATTCAACTATCCATACACCATTCCACAGGCACTGCTTGCTGAGAAGGTCTGCAAGACTATCGGAATGGACAAGATTTTCTACCAGAACTCAGGAACTGAGGCAAATGAGGCTATGATTAAGATGGCTCGTAAATATGGTATCGAGAAATATGGTCCAAACAGATATCACATCGTAACTGCAAAGGACGGCTTCCACGGCAGAACCTTCGGTGCTATGTCAGCTACAGGACAGCCTGGAAACGGATGCCAGGTTGGATTTGGTCCTATGACATACGGCTTCTCATATGCTCCTTACAATGACTTAAAGGCATTTAAGGATGCTTGTACAGAGAATACAATCGCTATCATGATTGAGCCTGTACAGGGCGAGGGCGGTGTTCATCCTGCAACACCTGAATTCATGAAGGGACTTCGCGAGTTCTGTGACGAGAACGACATGCTGCTTCTGATTGATGAAGTACAGACCGGCTGGTGCAGAACAGGTGCGGTTATGTCTTATATGAATTATGGTATCAAACCGGATATCGTATCCATGGCAAAAAGGGCCTGGGCGGTGGAATGCCAATCGGTGCTATCTGTGCAACAGCAGAGGTTTCAAAAGCATTCTCAGCCGGTTCACACGGTACAACCTTTGGTGGACATCCTGTATGCTGTGCAGCAGCACTTGCAGAAGTAAACGAGCTGCTTGACAGAGATCTTGCCGGAAATGCAAAGAAGGTTGGTGATTATTTCGCAGCTAAGCTTGAGAAGCTTCCACACGTAAAAAAGAGGTAAGACATCAGGGATTATTAGTTGGTGTTGAGTTTGACGATACAATCTCAGGTGTAGATGTAAAGCATGGCTGCTTCGACCGTCATATGCTTATCACAGCAATCGGAAGCCATATCATCCGTATGGTTCCACCGCTTATCGTAAGCGAGGAAGAGTGCGACAAGGCATTTGATATTATAAAGGAGACTGTTGAATCACTTTCATAGAAGGCTTGAATTATATTTGAAGCAGGCAACAGAATATATTGCGGCAGATTTTACGAGCCGGATAAAAGGACAAGGGCGTCACGATTAGCTTCGTGCGCCCTTCTTTTAAACAATATCAACATAGTATAAAGATGTATATAAGAAAAGCGAGGGGAACGAAATGGCACATCTTGTTATTACAATAGGATGCGAATATGGCGCTAAAGGAAACCAGATTGGCAAAAAGGTTGCTAAAGACCTGGGAATCAAATTTTATGACAGGGATACTGTAGATGAAATCATAAAAAGAGGTCGGTATTCCGAAGGATATCATGGAAAAGGTTGAGGAAGGTATCACCATCGCCGGAAAAGGTGCAGAGGGTGATGTCAGAGGTTCTTTCTCCAAATATGCAGACCTCACAGAGCGTGCAATTCACGTCCAGAAAACCATAATCAGAAAATTATCAGACCGTGAGTCATGCGTGATTATCGGTCGTTCAGCAGACTATATACTAAAGGAACACAAACCGATTTTACGTATTTTCATATATTCACCGGATGAAGTGAGGATTGAAAACGTAATGAAGAGCCACAATTTGTCGGAGGATGATGCAAAGCTTTTTATCACTGAAAAGGATAAGCGTTATCATAAGCGTCACATGGCGCTGACAGGAAGCAACCGAGGCGACAGACACAACAGAGATATGCTTATAGACAGCAGCCTGTTAGGAGTGGATGGCACAGCGGAGCTTATTGAGTCTTTGGCGAGAAAAGTGGTAGAGAATGAAAGTAAGACAGAAGCTGGAGGTGACAAGTAATGGAACAGAAAAAATCAGAATTTAACAAAGTCCTGAATGCCTGGGACGTACTTGTAATTGCATTTGGCGCAATGATCGGCTGGGGCTGGGTTGTCTCAACCGGAGGCTGGATTGAAAAGGGCGGAGTGCTCGGTGCCGCAATCGGCTTCGTAATCGGCGGTATCATGATATTTTTCGTGGGAATGACCTACGCGGAGCTGACAGCAGCCATGCCTCAGTGCGGTGGCGAGCACGTATTCAGCTACAAGGCAATGGGTTCGACAGGCTCATTCATATGTACGTGGATGATTATCCTTGGATATGTAAGTGTTGCCTGCTTTGAGGCATGTGCATTTCCCACAATCATCACTTATCTGTGGCCGGGCTTTTTGAAGGGCTATCTGTATACGGTAGCAGGCTTTGATATCTACGCTTCTTGGCTTATTGTGGCGATAGTTGTGGCATTTTTAATTATGATGATAAACATTATCGGCGCAAAGACAGCAGCGATTTTGCAGACTGTGCTCACATGTATTATTGGTGGCGCCGGAATTTTGTTGATAATTGCATCGGTAATCAATGGAACAGTTGATAACCTGGACGGACAGATGTTTGCAGGCAGCTCTGCAGGTCTGAACGTAAAGGCAATTATCGGAGTGGCAGCTCTGTCACCATTTTATTTTATCGGATTTGACGTAATACCTCAGGCGGCTGAGGAGATCAATGTTCCGGCAAAGAAAATCGGCTCAATACTTATCTTATCAGTAGTTCTGGCAGTTGTGTTCTATGCACTTGTCATTGTTGCGGTAGGTCTTGTCATGGGCCCACAGGCAATTGTTGATTCAGAGCTGGCAACAGGACTTGTCACAGCAGATGCAATGGCTGCCGCATTCAACACAAAGATAATGGCAAAGGTTATAATAGTCGGCGGAATGTGCGGTATCGTAACCTCATGGAACTCATTTTTGCTCGGTGGCTCGCGTGCCATGTACTCAATGGCAGAGTCATACATGATTCCAAAGTTTTTTGCAAAGCTTCATCCAAAGCACAAGACACCAATCAATGCACTGATTCTCATCGGATCTCTCACAATGCTTGCACCTTTTGCAGGCAGAAAGATGCTCGTATGGATCAGTGATGCCGGCAACTTTGGCTGCTGCGTGGCATATTGCATGGTTGCTCTTTCATTTATTATTCTTCGCAAGAAGGAGCCGGATATGCCAAGACCTTACAAGGTTCCCGCATACAAGTTCTTTGGAACGATGGCGGTCATCATGTCAGGCTTCATGGTTGCAATGTACTGCATACCGGGAAGCGGCGGATCACTTATCATCCAGGAGTGGGGCATCGTGCTTGCATGGTGTGCGCTCGGCGTGGTATTCTTCGTCTTCTGTAAAAAGAAATACAAGGAGTCATTTGGTACACTTGTTGAGCTCATCTCAGATGAGGATGCTGCAACACTTATGCCGGAGGCAGATGAGGTTGAACTGGATAAGGTTATCGATGCTGCAATAGACAGGGTACTTGCCAAGAAAGCCAGCTAGTACATTTCAAAATGAAAAATGCATTTTATAACATAAAAATTGAAAAACGGGATGTAAGAACAGGCTAAAATACCTTAAGACGTAAAATTATATACATGAAATGAGATACAAAAATTCGGAAAGGACAGATTATATATGGAAACATTTAATTTCTCGGTGCCACAGGACATCACAGTGGGAAAGGGCAGTCTATCAAAGCTGCCGGAAATAGCCAAAAAGCTTGGAGGTAAGCATGCACTCATCATTTCAGGACCTCATCTTGAGAAGATGGGACTTGTAAAAAAGGCAGCAGATTATCTGGCATCAGTTGACATAAAAGCAGACACTTTTACAGATATAGAGGCAAATCCATCTGTCACAACAGTGGAGAAAGCCACAGCAAAATACCTGGAGTCGGGCGCAGACTTTATCGTGGCATTCGGAGGCGGCTCACCGATGGATGTGGCAAAAGCAGTGGGCGTGGTTGCCAAATATGGCGGAAGCGTCACAGACTATGAGGGAGCACACAAGGTGCCGGGACCAATCGTACCGCTCATTGCGATACCAACCACCGCAGGAACCGGCTCAGAGGTGACAGCATTCTCTGTAATCACAGACCATAGCAGAAACTATAAGCTCACAGTATTCAGCTACGAGATATTGCCAAAATATGCAATACTTGATGCAGAGCTCATCACAACAGCACCGGCAAGCGTAGCGGCAGCATGCGGAATTGATGCATTTATCCATGCGGAGGAGGCATATGTATCTACAGCGGCTTCGCCATTTTCTGATGCACTGGCAGAAAAAGCGATGGCACTTATCGGAAAAAATATCCGCAGATTTGTAGCAAACAGAAACGATATCGAGGCTGCAGAAGCTATGATGACAGGGTCACTTTTTGCAGGAATAGCATTCTCATTCGCAAGGCTCGGAAATGTGCATGCGATGAGTCATCCGGTCAGCGCATTTTTCGATGTGCCTCACGGAGTGGCAAATGCAGTGCTGCTTCCTGTAATCGCAGAGTACAATGCACTTGCAGATCATGGAAAGTATCTGACCATCTACAATGATATAAGCCCCATTCCTGCATATGCGGAAGAATTTGAGCCTATGATGCTGGTAGATGCAATCAGGGAGATTTGCGCAGACATCGGAATCCCTGAGAATCTGACCATCGCAATCAACAATGCCAGCAAAAACGGAACAGTCACAAAGGAAGAGATAGAAAGCAAGATAGAGTCGATGACTATCGATGCCATGAAGAGCGGCAACATTGCTGTCAATCCAAGGGCTTCACGCCAGTGCGATATCGAGATGCTGTATCGCAAGGCACTGTAAACTTATAAAATGATATGAGGGTCAAAAGGTATTTTGCCCCTCATTTATGATTATCAACAGTATAGTTAGAGAATTAAAAGCAAACGGAGATATGAGTATGGATTATCTGTCACACAATGTATCTGAAAATTTAAAAAGAATACGCCAGTCAAAGGGCATGAGCTTAGACCAGGTCGCAGAGCAGACCGGTGTGAGTAAAAAAGCATGCTTGCGCAGATAGAAAAGGGCACAGCGAATCCATCTATCGGAGTGCTTGGTAAAATCACAAGCGGTCTGCGAATTGAGTTTCAAAGACTTATAGATCCGCCGAGAGTGGACTATGCGCTCATATCTCCGGATGATCTGGTCCCGACAAAGGAGCTTTTGGGACAGTACAGGGTATGGACCTGCTTTCCATACGAGGACTCAAGGGAGGTCGAGGTATACCGTATCGACGTGGAGCCGGGCGGCGTGTATACAAGCGGTGGGCACGGCGAGAAAACACGCGAGTATCTTACAGTCACGGACGGTGTGCTAACGGTCGAGTGTCAAGACCATGTGCAGGAAATCCATAGGGGACAGGTGTATAAGTTTGAGACCGATCAGCCTCATTTGTATCGCAATGATGGTGATAGGGTGGCAAGCTGCATGTGCTTCTTTTTGGATTATACTAATATTCGGTGAGATTTTTAGCCTCTCCTCACCACAGCGCTTTTCCCTCTAAAAGCAATACCGATGCTTATAATTGAATTCACACCATTATCGCGCAGCTCAGTGTCGTATTTCTTTGTTTCTATCTGTTGCAGGGCGCTGTCGGCTAATGCGGATAAATCGGTATGTTCATCTTTAGTGTGTTTAAATTCAAAGATAAATCCGGGCATTCCCTTTGCCAAAGGCATAAGCTGAATATCAAATCGACCGAGGCCTGATTCGCGGTTTGAGCGTATCTTGTAGCGGTTTCCAAGTATGGCACAAAGACCAAGCATCATTCCATGATAGAAGCCTTCATTAGCTCCATCAATAGAAGAAATGCTTTTTACCATAAAATCCTCCAGCAGAGACTGGAGCTTTTGCGTGTCCTTGGAAAAGATAGCCTGACTGATAGATATGGCAAGGCTATTCTGGTTGGTGCGGTTTAGAACCTCCTTTTCGTAAACAAAAGTAATTTCTTTGTTCGGAATAGCAACGTCACACATGAAATTTCCATCGCTTTGCGGATAAATATTGGCAACCTTCAGGTATCCGGCTACCAGAAGAAAGCTGTATATACTATATGGATTATTCTGAACCTCGGGATAGATAACACCGGTATCAATATAGGCTGCGATTTTTTCACCACAGAGCAGCTTATAAAGGTCTTTGGTAATTTCAGGCGTAGCTGTCTGGATAATTTCTCCGATTATCTCATTGCTGCCGGTGGACTGCCAGAATGCTTTCGGAAAGCAGTTGTCAGAGATATAATTGATTACAGACCATGGATTAAAGATTTCTGTATTGCCAAAACGATATCCATCGTACCATTCGCTGAGCTCATTATATTTATCATCTTTTCCATAGTATCGCAGCATGTCTTTTACTTCTTTTTCAGTAAAACCAAAATAAGAGCTGTAGCCATCATCGAGAATAGAATAGGTTTTCAGATTGTTCATGCCGCTGAAGATACTTTCTTTTGCTACACGCAGTATTCCTGTAAGAAAGCCAAAGGCAAGGTGTGGATTGTCCTTGAGTCCTCCTGAGAAAAAATTACGCATGAAATTTACAATTTCCGGATAGAAATTGCAGGTATGCCCCTGCTGGATGGGAGTGTCATATTCATCAATGATAATGATACATTCCCTTCCATAATGCTTATGAAGCAGTAATGATAAAAGCTGCAGACCCATCTGACAATCGACTTCATCCCCGCTGTCTCCGGCAAGAAGATGATATTGTTCTTTTTCGTAAGCAGTTAAAACAGAACTTGTCTCAAGCTCGTTATGTCGTATAAATTCTAGAGATATAAGCCTGCGGATTTTCTGAAAGGTTTCTTCCCAGGTCATGCTTTTGACATCTTTGAAGGTCAAAAAAATGACAGGATACTGTCCTTGGTGTTTAGTGTAGTAATCGCCGCATTGCCATATCTGTTTGTCTTTGAAATAAACAGATGTATCCTCGTTTGTTTTTTCAAAAAATACGCGCAGCATATCCATATTCAGAGTTTTTCCAAAACGCCTTGGGCGTGTGAAAAGAGATACCATCGGTTTTTTATCCAGAAAATCACGTATCATCAGAGTCTTATCTACATAATAATAGCCGGTGGTTGCAAGCTTAAAATCAGATACACCTATTGGCAGAGATTTATTTTTCGCGAAATGATTCATGTGTATGGTTTCGTCAGGGATTAACCATTTACGTCCTTCCTTTATTGCACCGGGCAATTCACCGTTTTTGCACATCTGCTGGATTCTTCGTACAGAAAATCCCATTGCTTTTGATGCATCTGAGCAAGATAAATATTCCATGTGGCACCTCCGCATAATAATTTAATAGCAATACTTTGATTATATTATATGTCATTATGCGAAATATAACAACTGTGATTTCACATGGATTTCGCATAACAATATGGAAATTTCGCATAGATTTCGTCTACAAACGAAATGCTATGTTATTTATCAGGTGTTATCCTGTGTTTTCATTGGTTATCCTATTGCATATATAGGTTTACCTATATATAATGATGTACGTTGAGAAACAAATTGTTTTAAAAAAAGAACATCCCAGGAGAACACAATGCAAACATTAAAGAAATTTATCAAATACTATAAACCCTACAAAACAGTCTTTTTCATAGACCTGCTTTGCGCAACAATAATCAGTGCCATAGATCTGGCGTTTCCGCAGCTGCTTCGCACGCTGACCAAAAACCCTTTTGCAGGAGCACCGGGAAAAATCATTTCTGCGCTGATTCCTATTACAATAGGCCTTTTGGTGGCATATATCATACAGACTGCGTGCAGGTATTATGTGACATATGCGGGGCACATGATGGGAGCGAGGATGGAGCGCGACATGAGAAAGGAGCTTTTCGACCAATATGAAAAGCTTTCTTTTTCGTATTATGATCAGAATAATTCCGATGATGAGCAAGCTCGTATCCGATTTGTTTGATATATCGGAGCTTGCGCATCACGGACCGGAGAATCTTTTTATATCGCTTATAAAGATAATCGGTTCGTTCATTTTTCTGTTTATGATAAACCGTATGCTTGCGGTTCCTATGCTTATTCTTGTGGTGCTTATGCTTGTATTTTCATATGGACAGAATAAGAAAATGCAGGAAACTTTTATGGATAACAGGCGAAAAATCGGTGATATTAATTCGAGTCTTCAGGATACTCTGGCGGGCATAAGGGTGGTGCAGTCATTTGCCAATGAGCGTATCGAGCAGGAAAAATTTAACAGAAGTAATGAAAATTTCCTGATTTCAAAGGATGCAAATTACAGATGTATGGGAAGCTTTATGAGCGGAAATGCATTTTTCCAAGGGATGATGTATCTTGTTACGCTGGTATTTGGTGGTTTTTGATAGCGCATGGAAGGATGGAGGCATCCGACCTTGCCATGTATGCGCTGTATATAGGCATCTTTATCAGTCCTATCCAGATACTTGTAGAGCTGACTGAGATGATGCAGAAGGGACTTTCGGGCTTTAGAAGATTCTTAGAGGTGGTGGAAACTGAGCCGGATATAGTTGATGCTGCTGATGCAAAACCGCTTAAAAATGTAAAGGGAAATGTCTGTTACGAGGATGTTTCGTTCCACTATAGCGATGATGATACACCGGTGCTTTCGCACGTATCCTTTGAGATACCGGCAGGAAAATCAATTGCGCTTGTTGGACCGTCAGGAAGCGGAAAGACGACAATATGCTCACTGCTTCCGCGGTTTTTATGACGTGACGGAGGGCAGGGTCACAATAGATGGAAATGATGTGAGAAAGCTCACGCTTGAGAGCCTTCGCTCGCAGATTGGACTGGTTTCGCAGGATGTTTATCTGTTTGGCGGAAGTATAAAGGACAATATCGCCTATGGAAAACCGGATGCGACGATGGATGAGATTGTAGATGCGGCCAAAAGGCGAATATACACGATTTTATCATGGAGCTGCCGGATAAATATGATACGTTTGTCGGAGAGAGAGGCACCCGATTGTCAGATGGGCAGAAGCAGAGGATTTCCATTGCGAGGGTGTTCCTTAAAAATCCGCCTGTGCTAATACTTGATGAGGCAACCAGTGCCCTTGACAATGAGAGCGAGCGCTTTATCCAGAAAAGTCTTGAGGAGCTGGCAAAGGACAGAACGACTATCACAATTGCCCACAGACTTTCGACAATCAGAAATGCGGACGAAATTCTCGTGGTAGCTGACTGTGGCATTGCTGAAAGAGGCACACACGAGGAGCTTTTGGCATTGGATGGAATATATGCGCGCTATTATGATATGAGCAGGTAGGATTAAGGAAACTTCCACTGATTTATGTTATTATAGCTGCATAAACTAACTATATAGGAGCAGACACTATGCAGGCAATGTTCATAGACGTAGACGGCACTTTAAGCAGTCCGTGCTACAAGGTAAACGGAAAATTTCAGATAGGAATGTCAGATGTGCAGTGGGCAGACTACTGCAGTAAGCATGGTGAGGATACATATGAGTGGTGCCGTCCTGTGATGCAGGTAAAGGAGTATGCCATGAAGGCAAAGGAAAAAGGCACGAAGTTGTATGTGCTTACCACATCAGGCACAAAAATCGAGACAGCTGCAAAGCGCAGATTTTTAGACAGATACTATGCAGGTATGTTTGATGACATCTATGCGGTGGAGCATGATGATGACAAGGTCAGGTTCATTCTAAAAAAAAAAGCAGCAGAGCTTGGGATTGAACCGTCGGACTGTGAGCTTGTGGAGGATACATACCGCATACTTTTGCAGACAGTGACAGAGGGGATTAAATCCACTCACATCACAACGATTCTCACAGGCGGATGCGAACGGTAACCAAAAATTTTCCACGGTCTATAAAGAAATAAAAAAACATCCGATAAATATGTCAGGAAGCAAAATTTACATATTTCAGGATGAAATATAAATAGAAAGGAGATCCTGTTATGCGTATAGATGCATATAATCAGATAGCCCAGTTGTATGGCGTATCAAGAACAACAAAGACAGCAAAGACACAAAGCGCGTCGAGGATGTCTGATCAGGTATCAATTTCGCAGGCCGGTAGAGATTACCAGATTGCGAAAAAAGCAGTATCAGAGGCTTCGGACATCAGGGAAGATAAAGTCGCTTTGCTTAAGAACATGGTAGACTCCGGACAGTATGAGGTCAGTGGAGATGATTTCGCCAGCAAGCTGTTAGAGAGGTACAACTCTCTGTAATATGATAATCATATCATATATCAAAGGTAAAAAAAGAGGATTTTATAGTGGCTAGTTTAGTGGAAGAGCTTATAAATGTGCTCACAGAGGAAGAAAAAGTATACAGAACACTCGCTGCAAATGGGGAGAAGAAACGTCAGATAATCATAGATGCCGATATCCCTGCGCTTGAAGCACTGACTGATTTGGATCAGCAGGCAGGCGATGAGCTTCTTATTATGAGCAATAAGCAGGTTTCACTTCTCACAGATATTGCCAATGTACTGGGCAAATCAGATGAGAAGATGACAGTCACAAGGCTGATTGGATATCTCGGTACACAGCCGGATATTCAGGCGAAGCTTACGGCAGCGCGCGACAGTCTGATTGAAGCAGCTGCACAGATGAAAGAAATCAACGATTTAAACTCACAAATACTTGCTCAGGCAATAGAGCTTACAGAGTTTGACATCACCCTGTTCAAGAGCATGAAACAGGCGCCGGAGACCGCCAATTATGACAGAAATGCATATAACACAGGCGATATCTTAGGCAGCAGCGGTTTTGATGCAAAGCAATAATCATTAACCGGGAGGACAGGAACATGGCAAATGGATTCGGAAGTTTTTACGTAGGTAGTTCCGGACTTAAAAACTCGCAGAATGCTCTTAATACAACAGCAAACAACATGGCCAATGTCAATACGACAGGCTATGTGCGCCAGCAGGTAAGATTTTCAGACAAACATTATATCACCAGAAATAACCCTACAGCAGGCACCAACATCCAGCAGAGCGGACTGGGTGTTTCCGTATCGGATGTGGCACATGTCAGGGATATATTCTTAGATAAATCGTATAGGCAGGAGAATGGTCGAAAGGGCTTTTACTCGACACTTTACAGCACCACATCATATGTGGAGGATATCATGCAGGAGATGAACGGTGCTGAGTTTAAGGAGAGTATATCAGAGCTATGGCAGGCTTTTCAGGAGTATGGCAAGGATCCGACGAATTCGACGAATCAGAACCTTATTATCCAAAAGAGCGAGCTTTTTTCTGACCAGATGCAATACGGTTTATTCTGATCTTCAGAAATACCAGTCAAATATCAACTTACAAATTAAAGACCAGGTTGACAGAATCAACGAAATCGGCGACAAGATTTATGCGCTCAACCTTGAGATTCAAAAAGACAGAGTCAGGCGGTGTAGAGACTGCCATGACAGCGCGCGATGCCAGGGACAGTCTGATTGATGAGCTCGCAGGTTACGCTAAGATAGAGGCTGAGGAGGATTCCACCGGCTACGTGCGTATCAAGCTCGAGGGACAGCAGTTTGTACAGGATAACAAGTGTAACCATATAGGCCTGACCGAGGAAAAGGGTACAGGCTTTTATACACCGTACTGGCCTCATATTACTACACAGGAGAGCTATATGCCGGTGTTTAGCGACGTTGCGCTGCCGTCAGCGCTGGCTGAAAGAGTCGGCTGCACGCAGACCACCAACATAGCAACCAGCCTGAATAATGATATAGGAAGCCTGAAGGCACTCCTTGTATCAAGAGGCTCAGAGTATGGCACCTATGATTTCATGAGCGAGGAGAATTACAGTAGGGTGGAGGACAATGTGGTCATGGAAACACAGGCCGAGATATCATATCTGGCGCGAAACATCATGATGGCCATGAACGATATATTTTGTCCGAATACCACATACACAGCGGCAGACGGTACCACATACACGGTTTTGGATACGGCAAACTGCTCGGTAGGAGCTGATGGCAGCCTGCCACCGCATGAGCTCTTTGCAAGAGAAGGATATGACCGTTACACGCAGATGGAAATAGATGGCAAACAGTTTTATGTATACAATGATGAGACAAAGGCTAACAACTCATCATGGTACAAGCTTGGAAATGTTTCAGTAAATCCAAAGCTTGCGGCACAGGTGACACTGATGCCGTCATACAAGCAGGACGGAGCCGCAAACTATGGCCTTGCAGACCAGATTACAAAGGCGTGGTCAGCAGAGAATCTATACATCAACCCAAAGGATACGTCGAAGTGCAATTTTGAGGGATATTATGACAAGATAATCTCGCATCTCGGAACAAACGGCAGCATATATAAGGCGTCATCAGACACTATGACATCGACAGCAGCGGCCATAGACAACCAGAGAAACCAGATAATGGGTGTGTCGAGCGACGAGGCTGACGAATATGATCAAGTATCAGTCGGCCTACAATGCATCAAGCCGTTTTATCACTGTAATCAGCCAGATGACGGAGCTCATAGTACAGCTCATATAGTTTTAGGATACGACAAGAGAGTATGAACAGGAGGAGTCGATATGGCTTCAACATTTTTTGGATTACATATAGGGTCAAGCGCTCTGAGCTCATTTCAGGTAGCGACCAATACAACAGCCAACAACATAGCCAATGTCAAGACGACCGGATACACCAGGCAGGAGGCTACCCTGCAGGCAAAGGATGCGATAAATGTCACAGCCCGCTACGGAAGCGTTGGCACAGGTGTTACAGTCACCTCAATCAAACAGCAGCGTGACCTGTACTACGACAATAAATACTGGGAGAACAATTCCTGCTATGGACGCTATGAGCAGAAGCTTTATTACATGAACCAGATTCAGAACTATTTTAAGGATAACGGTTCATCGGTAAAGGGATTTTCAAGTGTTTTTTCACAGATGTTTTCAGACCTTGATACACTGCGCAGCAAGCCGTCCGACAAGACAGTGAGAAATCAGTTTATCAGCAGTGCACAGAGTCTTTGTACATATTTCAACCAGATGAGTGACAATCTCTCAAAGCTGCAGGATGACTGCAACGAAGAAATCAGAAACAACGTAGACAAAATCAATTCAATCAGTGAGAAAATTTCACTGTTAAATAAGGAGATTAACCAGATAGAGACAGGAACCGGTGTCGAGGCCAGCTCACTTAGGGATGAGAGGGCGAATCTCATCGACAGCCTGTCCAAGATTGTCAATGTATCTTATAATGAGACAGAGGTGCAAAACACCAATGGAGACAACCTGGGCGGCACAAATTTCTCGCTCTATATAAATGGAGAGAAGGTTGTGGAGGGCAAGGATTACCGAAAGCTCATCTGTGAGTCGTCAAAGACGAAAAACAATCAGACAGACAACGACGATCTGTATAAAATATATTGGGAAGATACTAAGATGGAGTTTTCCGCGACAGCCGGAACCGCAGGGGAAGCCTGAAAGCTCTCTTTGAGGTGAGAGATGGTGATAATCTGGAGAATTTCAAGGGTAAGGTCACAAAGGCTGATTCGTATTCGCTCACAGTGGAGAATACATCAATAGACAATATAAAATCACTCAATCTGCCTGACAAGGACGGCAAAATCACTGTAAATAATATCAGCTACAGCTATGACAGCTGGGAAGCACAGGTGGATGCACAGGGCAATATCAAGTCTGTAACATTTAATCTGAGCAAGGACAAGGCCATAGCAGACCCTGAAAAGACTGTGGCAGAGGGATATCTTTTAAATGCGGGCTCTGCAATAAATGCGAGGGGAATCCCTTACTATATGACACAGCTCAATGAGTTTGTCAGAAATTTTTCAGAGATGTTCAATCAGATAGAGAGCAAAGGACAGAATCTGAATGGGGATACACCACCTACATTTTTTGAAGCAATCACAAACACAGCCAAGGTATATGATTTCTCGGAATCAGAGGCTTACAGCAAGCTGCCTGATGGACAGACTGCCACAATAAACAGCAGCTCCAACACGTATTACAGGATGACAGCGGCCAATTTCTCCGTAAACAAGGATGTGATGAACGATGTATCGCTTTTTTGCGACTTCCACAGACTATGTCAAGACAGATTCATGTGATATAGTTGATGAGTTAAAGAAGCTGCAGTCGGAGAAAACAGTATACAGAGGCGATAAAGCGGAATCATTCCTTGAGACAATCATCTCCAATGTGTCAGTGGATACGGAAAAGGCAGAGACCTACAACAAGCTCTATAGCAATCTGGAGCAGACTATTGCAAACCAAAGGACATCGGTATCAGGTGTGGATGAGGATGAGGAGGCATTAAACCTCGTGAAGTTCCAGTATTCATACAATATGGCATCTAAAATCATATCGGTTATGAACCAGATGCTTGATAAGCTCATAAACGATACGGGCGTGGCATAGAAGCGGGAGGCATAATATGAGAATCACAAACAATATGATAATGGGAAATACCAAGACAAATATCAATTCAACAAAGGTTTTGGTGGACAAATACAATACCCAGATGACTACTCAAAAGAAGATATCCAAGGCATCAGAGGATCCAGTTATCGCAATCAGATCGCTTCGCTTGTCGACCAGCCTGTCGCATCTTGACCAGTACAAGGACAACAATATCCCGGATGCTTCTTCGTGGATGGATGTCACAGAGACAGCCCTTAGCAACATGAAATCACTCCTCACAGATATCCGTACACAGTGTGTAAACGGCTCTACAGATACGCTCACAGCTGATGACAGAAACACTATATTACAGCAGCTTACAGCGCTGTCAGAGCAGGTGTATACAGAGGGCAATGCAGACTACGCAGGAAGAACGGTATTTACGGGCTACCGCACATCATCAAAGCTCACATTCCAGAAGGACACAAAGAGCACATATCAGATAACACAGGAGTTTTCTGCCGCTTTTGTCAGAGAAGCGGTATTATACAAATGGCGTGACTGTTCCAAATAGTATAAATGCGGCAACACCTGACTGTACCACAGATGTCACAGAGCACAGCTTCCAGAGAATCCGTCTGGGCTACGGTAATACGACAGATGATGTGAAGCTTTCTATCGATGGAAAAGAGCTGACACAGGGCACAGATTATACTGTATACAAGAGTGTGTCTGATTTTGACCCATCAAAGCTCTCTGCTGATGATACGGCATATATACAGGAAACCGGTGAATTTGTTTTTGGTAAAAATGTGGCTGCTTCAATTAAGGATAATGAAAAGAAGCTGTCTGTCACATATGTAAAGACAGGCTTTGACAGCAGTGATGCGAGACCTGAGTATTATTACAACTGCAAGGATATTACAAATGCTGTGACACTCGATGCAGGTGGCAATGTACCTCATGATGCAGCAGGAGATATCATATACTCAGATCCATCAAAGGTAGTGGATTTTAAGTTTTCAAGTCAGGAAATCAAATACACAGTGGCAAACAGCACCGATATCACTGTCAATACACAGGCGAAGGACGTCATGGATACAGGCATCAAGCGCGATGTGGATGAGTTGATTGATGTAGTTCAGAATGCTGTCAATGCTCACGACAAGGTCTCACAGATAAAGAAGATGATGCAGCAACAGCAGTACTCTGACAAGGATTCACAGGCAAAGCTTAAGACATATTTAGAGGCTGCAGAGCAGGAGGCTGACTATGCCGACAACGATTTGCAAAAGACCTACAGCCAGTACATCACACGCTTTGATGATCATTTGAATAAGGTAAATCTGGCACTCACCAATTCGGGAAGCACAAAGAGCCGCCTCACTCTCATCAAGAACAGAGTTGAGGAGCAGCAGACGACCATAGAGGAGCTTAAATCGACCAATGAGGATAGGGATATTTCTGATATAATCATTGATTTTTACGCTATGTACAATGCATATCAGTCCAGTCTGACAGCGGCAAAAGGCAAACTCACAGACATTGCTTGATTATCTGTAAGGATTTTAAAAACGGTACACAGCTACCGGATTATATAACGCTCGCGGAGCGGGCGAAAAGGAGGAAGCCATGAGGGCAAAAACGAGAATATTTGGGGAAATTGACATCCCACAGGACAAAATCATCACAATGGAGAAGGGGATGATAGGCTTTTCGGAGCTGAAAAACTACACTCTGATATACAATTCGGAGAAGGAGAATGATAAGAAGTCTATCATGTGGCTTCAATCGATGGATGATGGAGATATTGCATTTCCTGTCATGACACCGGATATCATCATGCCGGACTACAAGCCGACGGTCAACGAGGAGCTTCTTGCACCTCTTGGAGATCTGAATGAGGAGAATATGTATGTGATCGTCACTGTAAATGTGCCTAGCGACATCACAAAGATTGCCTGCAATTTAAAGGCTCCTATTGTGGTCAATACCGACAGCAACAAAGCAGCACAGCTTATAGTTGAGGATGACTACAAGGTGCACTTCCCGATTTATGACATCATAAAAGGGAAAAAAAGAAAGGGCGGGTGAATAGTATGCTGGCTCTTACAAGAAAAAAAAAGGGTGAATCTCTGGTGATTAATAATGACATCGAGATTACTATTCTGGAAATCAGAGGCGACCAGATTAAGCTCGGTGTAAGTGCACCGAAGGAGGTGCCGATTTACCGCAAGGAGGTTTATACGCAGATACAGCAGGAGAACAGGAAATCTGCGGATGCACAGAATGCACAGGCTCTCAAGGAGCTGTTTGGATAGCTTAAGACAGAGAGTTATATGTCGAAAGTTGCGACCGAAACCAATTGAATGAGAGTTCTATCAAGGCTATAATTGAACCAGTACAGCGATATAACTTTTTTCGCAGTGCTGGTTCTTTTCGATGTGCCAAAAGCGTATAGCGAATAAAATATAATTTCAGACAGGAGGACTTCAATTTGGAGAAAGTACGTTACATGATTTCCGATGCGGCAGCTGCTGTGGATGTGGAGACTCATGTGTTGCGTTACTGGGAGGATGAGCTGGGACTTGATGTGCCTAGAAATGAACTTGGTCACAGATACTATACGAGAGATAATATAAAGCAGTTTTTAAGGATAAAGGAGCTCAAGGAGAAGGGCTATCAGCTTCGTGCAATCCGCGATATGCTTCATTCGGATGCACCAGGTGAGCCATTAAATCCACCGAATCCTGCGGCTATGGAAAAATCCGTGCAGCCTGTAAATTACACGAATATTACAAATCAGACGGTGAAACAGGAGATGTCAGGGTATAATCCGGCATATCACGATGAACTGCCGGGATACAATCATACATATCGAAGCCGCACGGCAGATGAGCGTATGGATGAGTTTCGCGAGCTGATGAGTAATATCGTGGGGAGAGCCATAGCACTGAACAATGAGGAGCTGAGTCAGCAGATATCCACTGAGGTGCAGGAGCGGATATTAAAGGAAATGAACTATCTGATGCGCGAACAGGATATTGCGCAGGAGGAGAGATATAAAAAGCTGGATGCTGCCATACGCGGAAATCTGCGCAGAAAGGGACTTTTTTTCAAGGAAAAGGAACGCGGACATGCCTGCAGATACAAAAATAAGCGCTGCAGACACCAAGGGAAAGAAGGGACGCGACAAGACGCATACGCATGAGCTTAATCCGGTGAGACTGTAGAGCGTGCATGACAACGCTTACACTATAAAAATAATTACTGCAAAAAACGCTTACAGCATAAAAATGATTACAATACAAAGACGATTACAACACAAAAAAAGACGACCCATAACAGGTCGTCTTTATTTTTACAGTATGCTAAAAATTAGCCCTGGCTGATTGCTCCAGTTGGGCAAACACCAGCACATGTACCACAATCGAGACAAGAATCTGCATCGATTACGTACTGTGAATCACCAGCAGAGATAGCTCCTACTGGGCACTCACCAGCACATGTACCACAGCTAACGCATGAATCAGAAATTACGTATGCCATAATGAAATCCTCCTTATAAAATAATGATCATTATTCGCCGTTATTGGCTTATCTGCATTGTAGTACAAAACACAGAATAATGCAATGCCAAATAAAATTGTACTTACTTTTACACAATCTTATATAAAAATTACCAAATATTGAGTAAAACTTGAAATGCTATTGTTACTATTGTATAATAAATAGAAAACAATTCAGAACCTCCGAGAACAAAAGCTGATACGTCATGTTTACATGTAAGCAGCAGATTTTCCTGCTTTCGAGGTTGCTCTGAAGTGTTACAATAAAAACACATGATTATTTAGAAAAACTGGTGTTTGCACATGGTATATTACTGTAGTATGTGCGGTGAGGATATAAAATGGAAACAAAAATTATAAAAATAGATCAGGACAATTTAGACCATAAGCTCATGCAGGAGGCAGGTGATTTGATTGCAGCCGGTGAGCTTGTAGCGTTTCCGACAGAGACAGTGTATGGGCTTGGCGGTGATGCTTTAGATCCGGAGGCATCAAAGAAGATATACAGTGCAAAGGGACGTCCGTCGGACAATCCGCTTATCGTACACATATCAGATTTTTCGGATTTGGAGCGCATTGCAAAGACGGTGCCGGAGGATGCAAGGAAGCTTTCGGATGCTTTCTGGCCGGGACCTCTTACCATGATAGTGGAGAAGGGCGATGCAGTGCCTTATGCCACAACAGGCGGCATGGACACGGTGGCTGTGCGCATGCCGAATCATCCTATAGCGCTTGATCTTATAAGAAGAAGCGGCTGTCTTATCGCGGCGCCAAGCGCCAATACATCCGGCAGACCGAGCCCTACAGAGGCTGCACATGTGGCTGAAGATCTAAGCGGCAAAATAGCCATGATTATAGACGGAGGACCGGTTGGCATAGGAATAGAGTCCACCATCATTGACCTGACAGAGGATACACCTATGGTGCTGCGTCCGGGCTATATCACACCACAGATGCTTTCAAAGGTATTAGGCAAAGAGGTCGTCATAGATCCGGGAATCATAGCGGCAGATGATACTAGAAAGCCAAAGGCACCCGGCATGAAGTACAAGCACTATGCGCCAAAGGCTGACATGGCCATCGTGGACGGTACCAGAAAGCATGTGATTGCAAAGATAAATGAGCTTGTGGCTTCGCACAGGGATGATGGCAAAAAGATAGCAGTCATTGCGACAGAGGAGACAAAGCAGTTTTACGATGCAGATGTTGTCCTGTCGATGGGAAGCAGGGCGGATGAGGATTCGATAGCGCATGAGCTATACCGTATATTAAGGGACTGTGACGAGCTCGATGTGGACGTGATTTTCTCGGAGAGCTTCTCCACACCGCGTATAGGACAGGCCATCATGAACCGTATGCTAAAGGCGGCAGGTCATCAGGTGATAGACACACATGTGAAGTATGACAAAATCATTTTTGTCGCACAGACCGGCACATGCAGGGAGCAGATGGCAACAGCATCATGAACGACTTTGTACTCAAGGTGCCGATGGAGATTGAGGCGAGAGGACTTGTTGTCCAGTTTCCGGAGCCGGTCAATCAGAAGGCAGAGGCAGTGCTCATAAGCAATGGCATTTCCACGGAGGGCATGGTGTCAACGCAGCTTGAGGAATCTGATATCACTGAGACCACTATGGTATTTACCATGGAGTCATCACAGCGCGAGCGCATTATAGAAAGCTTTGCCGATATCGACCCGGAGCAGGTCTTTGTGCTTTCTCAGTATGTGGGCGATGAGCTTGAGATACTTGACCCTTACGGTGGCACGCTTCAAAGCTATGGACTGTGCTATGAAAGCCTCAGGGCTACGCTTAAGAAGCTGGTAAAGCTCTTAAATGCAAATACATAAAAGACAAACAAATATAACACAATATAAGACAAAGGAGAACAGATATTATGGGTAAGGTAGTAGTTATGGATCATCCGCTGATTCAGCACAAGATTGGAATTATGAGAAGAACCGACACAGGTTCAAAGGATTTCAGAACACTCGTCAGCGAGGTTGCGATGCTTGAGTGCTACGAGGCAACAAGAGATCTGGAGCTTACAGATGTGGAGATTGAGACTCCTATCTGTAAGGCCACTGTAAAGGAATTAAAGGGCAAAAAGCTTGCAGTTGTTCCTATCTTAAGAGCCGGACTTGGTATGGTGGAGGGCATGCTTGAGCTCATCCCTGCCGCAAAGGTTGGACACATCGGCATGTATCGTGACCCGGAGACAGCGGAGCCAATCGAGTACTACTGCAAGCTTCCGGCAGACTGCGCCAACAGAGAGGTATTCGTGGTTGACCCGATGCTCGCAACAGGCGGTTCAGCAGTGGCAGCACTTGATATGCTCAAAAAGCGCGGTGTGAAAAATATCCACTTTATGTGCATAATTGCAGCTCCTGAGGGAGTAAAGAAACTCACAGAGGCACATCCTGATGTGGATGTATATATAGGCGCACTTGATGATCATCTCAATGAGCACAAATATATCGTGCCGGGACTCGGAGATGCAGGAGACAGAATTTTCGGAACCAAGTAATAAAATGATGATAATTGTTGCCGATTACACTGAGGATTATACAGAAATATAAAACGGTAAAGAAATAGGCAGTAATAGACAATAACAGACAGCAACGAATGGAGGTGTATATATGGGAGCTTCGGAAAAGAGAAAGGATTATATCTCATGGGATGAGTATTTTATGGGCATAGCGATGCTTTCAGGCATGCGCTCGAAGGATCCGAATACCCAGGTGGGTGCGTGCATAGTGGACCCGGAGCACAAGATACTATCCATGGGCTATAACGGCTTTCCTCTTGGCTGCTCAGATGATGAGTTCACCTGGGCCAGAGAGGGAGAGGATAACAAGTATTTCTATTCTACACACAGCGAGCTCAATGCCATCTTAAACTACAGGGGCGGAAGCCTTGAGGGAGCAACCATATATGTCACCCTGTTTCCGTGCAATGAGTGCGCTAAGGCAATCATACAGTCCGGCATCAGTGAAGTAGTCTACGACTGTGACAAATACGAGGGCACGGCCAGCGTGACAGCCTCAAAGAGGATGCTTAGGGCAGCGGGGGTTACAATTCGCAGGTATGAGCACACTGACCGTGAGGTGACGCTTGTGCTGTAATCGCCGAAAATAGTGATAATACTGCAATTGTTGTGTCAAATTGACGTGATTTGACATGAAACACATTTATTTTTTATGCATTTTACACATAAAAATGTAGACAAAAGCAATAAAAATGATATAATAATTTGTATATGAAAAGAGATAATACGAAAGAGGTAATGAATGCACTTATCATGGTTTTCCAGTTTGGAATCAACATGATTGTGCCGATATTTCTCTGCACACTGGCCGGTGTGTGGATTGGGAAAAAGACCGGAGCGGACTGGGTAACTGTTCCATTGTTTTTCCTTGGAGCATTTGCGGGGGCAAACAATATATACCGCATGGTTCAAAAATTCCTGAAGCCAGAGGATGATGGCAGAGCCGTCAGACAGACACCGGGCAGGCAGAGTACTACGGAAACAGAGATATCAGACAGTATTAGCAGGGTAGAGAAGGATGTTAAAAAGAATAAATGATGCATTGCCGGGACTTGTATTTGGGATAGTTTTTACGGGATTGTTGTGCAGCTTATTGGGGTATGGTTTGTCACAGACAAAATTTCATATTCTATCGGCTTATGGTATGGGATAGCTATAGCTGTTGGTATAGCTGTCAATATCGCCACAGTCATATATGACGCGACCGCCATATATGGACAAAAGGATGCCAATCGCAGGATCGTAGCAAAATCACTTTTAAGGTATATTGTTGTTGCGGTCCTGTTATTTATATTGGGACTATTTGATTTTGGAAATCTGATAATGGCCTTTGTCGGTATGCTGGGGCTCAAGATTTCAGCGTATTTACAGCCTTTATTTATGAAGGTGACAGACAGATTTTCCGGGAGAAGTGATGCATCTTCCGCCGGCGAAATGGAGACAGAGTAGCAAAACCGCAGGTAAACTTAATAAGGAGGAGGTGATAATGTGAATCAGGCGATTTTACTGGAAAGTAACGCAGACAATATCGACTTTATGATCCATGGTATTTTTTCGATAAAGGTATTCGGTCAGGAGGTCTGGATTACCACATCGCATGCCTGTATCCTCATAGTGATGGCCATTATGGTCATATTCGCTATAGTGGCAAACAGGAAGCTTAAAAAGCAAAGGAAGTACCGGACGGCTTTCAGAATATCATCGAGCTCATCGTAGAGATGCTCGACAAGATGGTTGAGGGAACCATGGGTAAGTGGGCTCCGAGGTTTGTAAACTACATCAGCACGATTTTTATATTTATACTGATGAGTAATATCTCAGGCTTGTTTGGCTTAAGACCACCGACAGCCGACTACGGAACCACACTGGCGCTTGCACTTATTACATTTTTCATGATCAGATTCAATAAGGCTAAGCATCAAAGCGCAAAGGATATCTGGACCGGTATGTGTTCACCACTGCCGCCGTGGCTGCCTATATGGGCGCCAATCAACATTATCAGTGAGATTGCAATTCCTATCTCATTATCATTGCGTTTGTTCGCCAATGTGTTGTCAGGAACTGTTATCATGGCGCTGGTATATGGTCTGCTAAGGTTTATAGCCATAGCGTGGCCGTCAGTACTGCATGTATACTTTGATTTGTTCTCAGGAGCAATTCAGACATATGTATTCTGTATGCTGACAATGACATACGTTACACAGGCATGTGAGACGGATGAGTAAAACTATAAGATGTATTTTTAGGAGGATTCAATTATGGATATCAATGGACAGGATTTAATCAGAGCATGCTCAGCAATCGGTGCAGGTTTGGCAGTTATCGCCGGAATCGGACCTGGTGTTGGTCAGGGTATCGCAGCAGGTTATGGTGCATCTGCAGTAGGACGTAACCCGGGAGCAAGAGGACAGATTATGTCAACCATGCTTTTAGGACAGGCGGTTGCAGAGACAACAGGTCTTTATGGTCTCGTTGTTGCATTACTTTTTTACTTTTCGTTCATCCGCTCGGATAGTATATTACGGTTTGCCGCAGAGGATTACCGTGCGGCGATACAGCCAACGGAAAGGAGAGTAAAAGTTGTTAGCACAGGGATATACATTTTTGTTTAATCTGGATGCGCAGTTGCTCTTTGATACAGTACTTTTGGCAGTTGCAGTATTTTTCCTTTTCATGCTGATGTCGTATCTGCTTTTCAACCCTGCAAGGAAGCTGTTAAAAGACAGGCAGGACAGGATAGAAAGCGATATAAACACAGCTATTGCCGACAAGGAAAGTGCCGCTGCACTAAAGGCAGAGTACGAGGGAAAGCTTAAGGACATCGATAAAGAGGCCGAGGCTATTCTCACAGAGGCGAGACAGAAGGCGCTTAAAAACCAGAACAAGATTGTGGATGATGCAAAGGAAGGGCTTCACGCATCATAAAGAGAGCCAGAGAAGAGGCAGAGCTTGAGAAGAAGCATGCCATGGATGATATGAAGCAGGAGATGATACAGATAGCATCGCTTATGGCACAAAAAGGCTGTCGCAGCTTCGATCACCACAGACATTCAGGATACACTCGTTGAAGAGACACTTAAGGAAATGGGAGAATCAACATGGCTAAGCTAGTATCTAAGGTATACGGTGATGCATTGTTTGAGGCTGCCCTTGAGGATAACAGGCTATCAAGCCTGTCTGACGAGGTAACAGCAGTAAAGGAAATCATTGCTGCAAATGATGACCTCTCAAAGCTGATGGATCATCCGCAGATTGATAAAGAAGAAAAGGTCAGAATCATCGAAGAAATATTTGGGGAAGAGTTTCAGCGGAGCTGGTAGGGCTTATGAGAATGATTATAGAAAAGAATCACTACAAAGAGCTTACCTTAGTCTTCGACTACTTTCTTGACAGAGTCAAGGAGTACCAGAATATCGGAACAGCATACGTCACATCTGCATTTGAGCTGTCAAAGGAGCAGAAGCTTGCTGTGGAGAAACGACTTCTTGACACGACAAAATACGTGAAATTTGAGATGCATTTTGAGGTGGATACCGCGCTCATAGGCGGTATGAAAATCAGAATCGGGGACAGAGTGGTGGATTCATCTGTCAGCAGCAGATTAGAAAGACTCACCCGCGATTTGACAAAAATACAATTGAAAGTAGGTGAATGCGCTCCATGAATCTAAAGCCGGAAGAAATCAGCTCAGTAATAAAGGAGCAGATTAAAAGATACGCTTCCCAGCTCGAAGTCGCTGATGTTGGAACAGTCATTCAGGTGGCAGACGGAATCGCACGTATTCATGGTCTTGAGAATGCGATGCAGGGAGAGCTTTTGGAATTTCCAGGGGAAGTATATGGAATGGTATTAAACCTCGAGGAGGACAATGTCGGTGCTGTTTTACTTGGACAGCAGCGCAATATCAACGAGGGAGATACAGTTAAGACCACAGGAAGAGTGGTAGAGGTGCCGGTAGGCGATGCGATGCTCGGCCGAGTAGTAAATGCACTCGGACAGCCAATCGACGGAAAGGGACCTATCCAGTCGGACAAATATCGTCAGATAGAGAGAGTAGCATCGGGAGTTATCTCGAGAAAGTCAGTAGATACACCGCTTCAGACCGGTATAAAGGCTATTGACTCAATGGTTCCTATCGGACGAGGACAAAGAGAGCTTATTATCGGAGACAGACAGACCGGAAAGACGGCTATCGCGATAGATACCATCATCAACCAGAAGGGACAGGGTGTGAAATGTATCTATGTAGCTATCGGTCAGAAGGCTTCTACGGTTGCATCCATAGTAAATGAGCTCGAGGAGTTCGGAGCCATGAGCTACACGACAGTAGTGGCTGCGACAGCATCAGAGCTTGCACCGTTACAGTATATCGCACCATACTCAGGCTGCGCTATAGGTGAGGAATGATGGAAAACGGACAGGATGTGCTCATAGTTTATGATGATCTGAGTAAGCATGCGGCAGCATACCGTACACTTTCACTCCTCTTAAAGAGAGCACCGGGACGAGAGGCTTATCCGGGAGATGTTTTCTATCTCCATTCAAGGCTTCTGGAGAGAGCAGCGAGACTGTCAGACAAGCTGGGTGGAGGCTCACTCACAGCCCTTCCTATCATTGAGACACAGGCGGGTGATGTATCTGCATATATCCCGACTAATGTTATCTCAATCACAGACGGTCAGATATATCTTGAGACAGAGATGTTCAACGCGGGCTTCAGACCTGCTATAAATGCAGGACTTTCAGTTTCGCGAGTTGGAGGCTCGGCACAGATAAAGGCAATGAAAAAGATTGCAGCACCTATCCGAGTAGAGCTGGCTCAGTACAGAGAGCTTGCAGCGTTCTCACAGTTTGGCTCAGAGCTTGATGCAAGCACAGCAGAGCAGCTCGCACAGGGAGCACGAATCAAGGAGATTTTAAAGCAGCCGCAGTACAAGCCGATGCCTGTAGAGAAACAGGTTATCATAATCTATGCTGCGACAAAGAAGTATCTTATCGATATCAAAATCGAGGATATTTTAAGATTTGAGGCAGAGCTGTTTGACTTCATTGATACCAAATATCCTGAGATTCCTGAAGCAATCAGGGAGAAAAAGGTGATGGACGATGATACGGAGCAGGCACTTATAAAGGCAATCGAGGAATGCAAAAAGCAGTTCCGTTAGACGGTTGGATATTAGTAGAAGGCAGGTGGTAAAATGGCTTCGATGCGAGACATAAAGCGCAGAAAAAGCAGTATTACAAGTACTCAGCAGATCACAAAGGCCATGAAGCTCGTTTCTACCGTCAAGCTGCAAAAGGCAAGAGCACATGCGGAGGCAACAGATCCGTATTTTAACTATATGTACAGGACAGTCAGCTCGATGCTTGCAAAGAGCGGCAGCATAGAGCACCCATACCTAAAGGCCGGTGATTCGCCAAGGAAGGCGGTTGTCGTTTTGACATCAAACCGCGGACTGGCAGGCGGATACAACAGCAATATAGTAAAGCTCATCACACACGGAGACTTCAAAAAAAAGAAGAGCTTGACATATACGCTGTGGGAGCAAAGGGCGAGGAGCTGCTTACGTCAAAGGGTTATCATATAGTTGAGAGTGCATCGGAGATGATGGAGGACCCGACCTACGAGGATGCTGCGGCACTTTGCAAAAGAGTGTTAAAGGCATTTACAGACGGTCAGGTGGGGGAGATTTATCTCGCATATACCCATTTCAAAAAAACACAGTTACACAGGAGGCGAAGCTCATAAAGCTTTTGCCGGTGGAGCTGGATGAGAGTGGGGCAGATGAGAAAGAGGACTCAAATATTCTCATGAATTTTGAACCGAATCCGGAGGAGGCTTTGGAGCTTATTATACCAAAATATGTGACAAGCCTGTTTTACGGAGCACTGGTGGAGTCATTTGCCAGTGAAAACGGAGCCAGAATGCAGGCGATGGATTCTGCTACGAGCAATGCAGAGGATATGATCAGTGATCTGACATTGAAATATAACAGAGCGCGTCAGGGCTCAATCACGCAGGAGCTTACTGAGATAATTGCAGGAGCTAATGCTATAGAGTGATACATGCATATCCGGTCATGGGAAGGCATGTGTGTCTGTGAATGGCCAAAAAGGCAAGCGTATCATATGAATTAAAAAAAAAAAAAGAAGGAGAAACTATAAATGGCAGATAAAAATGTAGGTAAAATCATACAGGTTATCAGTGCCGTTCTGGATATCAAGTTTTCAGAGGGTAATCTGCCTGAGATAAACGATGCAGTCGAGGTGCCGCTGAAAAACGGCGGAAAGCTGGTCGTTGAGGTTGCACAGCATCTGGGCGACGATACAGTCAGATGTATCGCCATGGGACCTACTGATGGTCTCGTCCGCGGCATGGACGCTATCGCAACAGGAGCACCTATTTCTGTGCCGGTGGGGGAGAATACACTTGGAAGAATGTTCAATGTGCTCGGAGAGCCTATCGATGAGGTTGAGCCTCCACAGACAGAGGAGAAATGGGCAATCCACAGACCTGCGCCTAGCTTTGAGGAGCAGGCTACATCGCAGGAGATGCTTGAGACAGGAATAAAGGTTGTAGATTTGCTCTGCCCATACCAGAAGGGTGGAAAAATCGGACTCTTCGGAGGTGCCGGAGTAGGAAAGACGGTGCTCATCCAGGAGCTTATCCACAACATCGCTACACAGCATGGTGGATACTCAGTATTTACCGGTGTAGGAGAGCGTACACGAGAGGGAAATGACCTGTACTACGAGATGAAGGAGTCAGGTGTTATCGACAAGACCACCATGGTGTTCGGACAGATGAACGAGCCACCCGGAGCACGTATGAGAGTTGCCCTGGCAGGACTTACGATGGCAGAGTATTTCCGTGACAGAGGCGGCAAGGATGTGCTTCTCTTTGTGGACAATATCTTCCGTTTCACACAGGCAGGTTCAGAGGTATCAGCACTTTTAGGACGTATGCCTTCAGCCGTTGGTTACCAGCCGACACTGCAGACAGAGATGGGAGCTCTTCAGGAGCGTATCACATCAACAAAGAACGGTTCAATAACATCGGTTCAGGCCGTATATGTGCCTGCAGATGACCTTACAGACCCGGCACCGGCGACTACCTTCGCACACCTCGATGCCACGACAGTACTTGAGCGTTCTATCGTAGAGCTTGGTATTTATCCTGCGGTTGACCCGCTGGAGTCTACATCCCGTATCCTTGATCCGCGTATCGTGGGACAGGAGCATTTTGAGGTGGCACACGCTGTCCAGGAGATACTTCAGAAGTACAAGGAGCTGCAGGATATCATCGCAATCCTCGGTATGGATGAGCTCTCAGAGGAGGATAAGCTCGTAGTAAGCCGTGCACGTAAGGTGCAGCGTTTCCTGTCACAGCCGTTCTTCGTAGCCGGACAGTTTACAGGACTCGAGGGCAAGTATGTGCCTATCGCCGAGACAATCAGAGGCTTTAAGGAGATACTCGAAGGAAAGCATGATGATGTACCGGAGAGCTATTTCTTAAACGTTGGAAGCATAGATGAAGTCCGTGCCAAGATGCAGTAATGTGAGGTGATTTCATGGCAGATAACATTTTTGACATAGAAATAATCACACCGGACAGGGTGTTCTACAAGGGAGAGACAGATTTCCTCGAGTTCAATACCCAAAACGGAGAGATTGGTGTATACAAAAACCATATACCGCTCACGACAGTGCTTGCACCGGGAATCGTGACTATCCATAACGGCGACGAGGAGAAAATAGCCGCAATCCATTCAGGCTTTGCGGAAATACTTGGAGACAAGGTCACATTTCTCGCAGAGCTTGCAGAGTGGCCTGATGAGATAGACGTGGACCGCGCACAGGCCGCAAAGGAGCGGGCAGAGCAGCGCCTTTCAAATCACACGGCAGAGATTGATGTGAAGAGAGCAGAGTTTGCACTCAGGAAGGCACTTATCAGAATAGATGTGGCACATCATATGTAATTATAAAATCCCGGAATCTGTAGGTAAGCGGATTTCCGGGATTTTAAATTTTTTATAATAGTATCATTGTGGTATAATTGAGACATGTAAATCGAAGTTTGTCAAAGAAACTTGATGACAATTAAGTGATAGTATTGCAGAAATGACAATCTGAAATTGAGGAGATAAATAAGTATGAATACAAAACAGAAACAAATTTTAGCATGGGTTCTCCTTAGTTGTGGAGTTATTATCGCCGGTGTAATACTTGGCGGTATTACCGGAAAACTTGTTTTGGACCACATCATATAAGGAAAAATGTCATGTTCAGTACAAATAAAAATTGTAAAATAGGTATGTTGATTTTTCTGTTTGTTGTATCCTTTATTGTAGGTATGCTCATCAACATTCAACGTCTTGGGTCTTTACCGATGAAGCTTATCCAAGTTGAATGGAATGATACAGTAGGATGTGTGTATGAAAATCTTGATTATGAAAATTCGAGCGACCACAAATATGATTTGTATGTGCCGAAAAATCTTAATACGCCAGAGTCAAAATGCCTGATTCTTTATATACACGGAGGTAGTTTTAATTCCGGGAGCAAAGAAGATGGCGATGCGTGGTGCAAATATTATACGTCAAAAGGATACGTAACAGCAGCGGTTGATTATACATTGCAATCAAAGAAGGAAAAAAGTGAAGAAGAATTACTCAACGCCAGTCTTGAGTTAATGAATGAAGAAATTCTAAGTTGTGTTGCCGCAATCAAGGAGCAGGCATCGCAGCTTGGAATTGATTTAACACAAATGGCTACCTGTGGGGTGTCAGCAGGTGGAACACTTGCGATGAACTATGCATATAAAAATGCTGACATTTCTGCAATCCCAGTAAAGTTTGTCTTTCAACTCGCAGGTCCTGCTTCATTTGAGCCATCCGATTGGAGTTTACTGAAATCGATAGACCATATAACCACAGATGCGGATTTTGCAACCATGATGACAGGGGTTAGAATTACAGATGAAATGATGGCATCAAAAGAGTATCTTCCGTATATTTACTCTGTTTCGCCTACATATTTGGTGGATGCAAACTCGGTGCCGACCTTGATGGGGTATGGACTAATCGACCATTGTGTGCCGACTCAACTTAAATACCCTTTAATAGATGCATTGAAAGAAAATGGTGTGCCATACGATTATGTTGAATTTCCAAAATCGAACCATGGAATGTATAATGATATTGATAAATTGCAGGAGTTTATCAATCTATCACTTGAATACTGTGATAAATATTTTGATAAATAAGATAAAGACAAACCCCAGTTTGCAGAAATGTCAAAAAGGTTATGCAAGTGTTAATGAAAAGAGGATGAATATGTTAATTGACTTTGATGGATTGACAATTATTATCGGAATAGTAATTTACATATTAATTTGTATATTTATTCATAAGAAATAAAAAAGAGAAAATATATTACGTATTCAGTACAATTATGTTTTGTTATTTTATGTGTATTGCTAAGCTGACATTATTTCCGATTGTTATGATTGGTCTGCCTGCAAATATTAAAGAAAGTATAAACATTATTCCATTTCATAATGGTATTAATAGAACTGACATATTGAATCTTATTATGACTATTCCATTAGGAATTGGAATTCCATTTATAACAAAGATAAACAACATTAAGAAAATACTATTATTAGGATTATGTTTTGGTCTGGGAATAGAAACAATACAGTATTTAGAAACATTTTTGACAAAAGGCTTTTCGCATAGGATAATTGATATTAATGATGTTATTTTTAATTTTACTGGAACGGTGATTGGATTTTTTTGTATTGTATGTTTTCTCACGTCTATTTATAAAAATGAAAGAAGAAAATTTAAATGCATTTTGGAAACATGTATATAAAACATGTGATTCTGTTAGTATAAAGTAAAATATTTGAGGCATCATCAGAATGTGTGAGCAGATAGCAGCTCAAAAACTTAACTAAAAGTAAAGAGCCACCACTGTTGCTCTTATTTTTGGAGTAGCAGTGGTAGCTCTTTCTTTTTGAGCCCATTAACCTATTCTTTGAAATCTCCCTTTTGTGCCGAAAATTCGAGTGCCTTTTGTTTATTTTCTGCTGTCATTGCATCCACATAATCCTGAGGATTCCGGACTTCATCTAATATATCCTCCGGGAACTTTTTACGAATATCATCAGAGTATTGGCTGCCATCTCCCGGCTCCCAATATTCAGATAGTTCATATCCATTCTCTGCCACATTGAAAGTTAAGGCAACAGGAACACAACCTCCACTGACACTTTCAATCCCTTCTTCGGACAAATTATATTCCTCATAAAGAGTGAGAGCATATATGGTCAATGTCTCAATCTCCTCAGAGTTTGCAGACCTACCTGCTTCCGTAGCCAATACAGTATGGCTTTCGCAGGCAAAAACACCTTTATAGTATCTATCTTTGTTATGTTCCATGATTGCATTATGGATTGCTGTATCAACATTGGTTTCGTCAATCGCTTCTGTTCTGGTTTTCCCGGCACAGATGCGTTGTAAATAGCTGATAAAGTCAGAGTCAGTTATTCGGTAATACACATTCTCATACAGAATTGCTGACTGATTTCCGTTGGAATCAAAACCGCTGAATGTGATTCTGTCGTTTTCCCTGGTATCCACATTAAGGGAATAGAAAGGTGTATGCCCCTGCAAAGATTGGTCTTTTTGACCAATCTTTAAGTGTTTAATACGACTGCTCAACTCGTCAATTTCCGATACGTTTAATTGGAATGTGGTCGGTCCGCTATTTGTTCTAAAGTCCATGGTGCTTGCTTTGGAAATTTGAACAGAATCAAGTTTCACTGGGAATGAACTCGGATTTGTCAGGAAACATACCCCAAGAACAATACTTGAAACCACAGCAATAGCAACAATCCAAATGCAGGTTTCTTGTAATTCAGCACATTTTTCACCCTTTCTTTGACGCCAACCTCTCCAAAGGCAAGTGGACAAACCATAACTGTTCTTCTATTCACGCTACAAGAAAGCAGAGCTTCTGAATAAGAAATAGACTCGTTTTGATTCAGTCCACGAATAACTTTTTTCATCGCAGGCAAGTTCAATATCTCGGCAAAGTAAAATATACGTAATCCATACAAGAGGATTGAACCAATGGATTGCCAACACTAAATACCCCAACGGTTTCCACCAATGGTCACAGCGTTTCAGATGAGCATTCTCATGGGCAATGATATAGGGCAACTGTGCTTCATCTGTCCCGGAGGGAATGTAGATGCTCGGTTTGAAGAAACCAAGAATAAAAGGTGTTTGTATATCGTCACAAATCCAAATGTTGTCCCGCACAGAAAGGGATGCACCGACTTTCTTTTGCAAGCGGAAATAGCTGACGGCAGCATAAACGAGCATGGCTATGATGCCTATTGCCCATACGATTGCCAGCACAGGAATCAAAAGCTGAAGTGGATTTGCGCTTGCAATTGGCTCTGGAGCAAAGGTGTCCGTAATAATTGGATTCACTACCTTGTCGATAGAGCTTACGCCTGTGGAGATTTCTGGTGTCCAGTCCATCATGATTTCAGGACTGATGGTCTCGGCACTTGGAATCAAGCTCAATGCGCTTTCAAAACTGAATGGGCAAATCAATCGAAAAGCTACGATACCCCACAGTAGGACATTGATCCACTTAGGTGCCTTTTTCAAAACCACACGCAAAAAAAGTACGACCGCAAGGATCAGCCAAGATGCGGCGATACTCATATTTACAATTTTCAAAAAGAATGAACTCATAGATTACTCCTTTCCGGCGGCTGCATCAATCATGCGTCGAATCTCCGCAGCTTCCTGTTGAGAAATACCCTTCCTTTGTGTAAAAGCCGCAATGAAAGCAGGAAGGGAACCTTCAAAGGTTTCGTCAACGAACTGCTCGCTCTGAACGGCATAGAAATCATTTTTAGACAGAACAGAGGAAACGATGCCACCATTATTCTGGAAGATACCACGCTCACAAAGCTTGCGTAACACCGTATATGTGGTGGAGCGATTCCAGTTCAGTTCTTTTTCGCAGAGCTTTACCAATTCTCTGGAGTGCAAAGGCTCATTCGCCCAAATAATATCGGCAAAGTGGGATTCCACTACGCCCATCTTCATCTCAGCCATAAAGATTTCTCCTTTCAGTTTATCGCTAATAAACTAATTATAGTTTACTCCCGATAAACTGAAATGTCAACAGGAAGCATCCACATTTATACTATTTGCTTCTACATATTTTCAAAAACAATGTTAATGAGAATAATAAGTGGACTGATATACCCAACATCAGGAAAAGTGAGGATTCAGGGAAAAGAACTTGGAATAGCTGCTGCGATTATGGAGAAACCAGAGATTTTGATTTTGGATGAGCCGTTAAATGCATGGTTTTCTCGCCCTTATCATCGCGGTCAATGATGATGAAGTAATGAAAAATAGTGTAATTTTAGTGAAAAAACAATTCGAAATACGTTTTTCTCTTAGTATGATAGAAAGCTATAGTTCATCAGTATCTTTTCCGTGTAAAGGAGTGTCTTTGTCTGATTGACACCCACATCGTGGGTGAACTTTTTTCATTTTTCATAATGGTATCATTATGGTATAATAGAGACATTAAAATCGAAGTTTATCGGGGAGCAAATAGAACAAAAATCGGTATTTGTGAGAGGGACAAGATGGATAGATATATTATAGAAACGCCACTTCTTGATTATACAAATTTTTCAATTCAGCAGTTAGTTGAACAGAAAAAGTGGAAAACCCTTGATACATTTGAATGTATCAAGGCAATTTATGACTTCGTACGAGATGATATTCTTTTTGGATATAATATTGACGATAATATTCCTGCATCTAAAGTTTTATCTGACGGTTACGGTCAATGTAATACGAAAGGCACATTGTTTATGGCTCTTTTAAGGGCATGTAATATCCCATGCAGGATGCATGGTTTTACGATTGATAAAAAGTTGCAAAAAGGAGCAATGACAGGAATTGTTTATAAACTAGCCCCCAAAAAATGTATTTCATAGTTGGGTGGAAGTATTATTTGAAGGTAAATGGTATGAATTAGAGGCTTTTATTTTAGATAAACCATACCTTGAAAGATTGCAGAAATTAAATAGTGATTGTACGGGTGAATTTTGCGGTTATGGTGTTGCTGTAAAGGATTTCAAAAATCCAGTTATTGATTTTGATAGAAATAATACTTATATACAAAGCGAAGGTATCAATAATGACTTTGGTGTGTATGATAGTCCTGATATTTTATTAAAAGAGCATCATCAGGAGATGTCCCGCATTAAGGCATTTGTATATAGAAATGTGGGAAGACATCTGATGAATAGAAATGTTAAAAAGATAAGAAATGATAAATAGCACAACTTCAAGTTTGTTAAGGTGAAAAAAGTTTAAGTAAAATTAGAAGTTATAGGAAGTGGAAAAGGAGGACAAGTTAATGATAAAAAAAATAGCCATTGTACCCTATGTAACTAATGGGAGAAATTCACAGGTTGGACATGATGGACATTTTAATATTTTTAAAAAAAAAAGAGAAGTACTGTATTAAAAGAAAATTTACAGTCTGCAATTAAAGCAAAAAATTGGGAAGCGGAAGTAATTGTTGATGTCAATCACGGAGATTTACAATCGCTGAAACGAGAAGGAGTAAACTTGTTTTTAATTCCAGAAGATATTGCTAGGTATATAGACTACAGCAGTGTTAGTAAGGATGTGTGTTTCAAATTAACACATGATGAATATGAAAGCGGAAATATAGATAGAGTAGTGAAATACATAGAAGAAAATTGAAACATAATCTCTTAGAGGAGCTTATCAAATTTGAATTCTCACTTGAGGTGTTTTAAGGGATTTAATAACTGTTATATCTTGTTATAGAAATCTCGGAAAACCCTTGAAAACACTAAAGTTTTCGTGGGTGTCCTCTCCGTCACATCTTGTATCGTGTTATATCGTTCTACCCTTGTTTACAAACCTTCATAAGGGGAAAAATAAGGGAAAGGATCAACTGCGAAAACATTGTTTTTGACCAGTTAGGTAGAAAAAATGACCACATATTAATAAAGTATAGATAATAATCCTAATTCAGATATACTACAAAGCAAGAAAGGAGGAAAATCATGAAACTGAATATTAATATCGATGCGGAAACTAAAGAACCTGAAATTATGATTACAACAGCACAGATGACGGAAGAAGTTAACAGAGTTGTTGATTTTGTAAGCAGATTAGATGATGCTCCAACAATTATTTCAGGTATCAGAGAGGATAAGGTCGAACTATTAGATCCGGATCACATAGTAAAGATTTACGCAGAAGACAGTAAGGTTTTTACCCAAACTGACAATGGTACGTATCAAATTAGATTGAGACATATGAAGCGGAAGAAAGATTGGATAACAGTAAGTTTGTAAGGATATCAAATTCAGAAATCGTGAATCTTAAGAAGGTTAAAAGCCTTGATTTAAGCTTTGTAGGAACAATTTGTATGGAATTATCGAATGGGACTGTAAGTTATGTTTCCAGAAGATATGTTTCAAAGATCAAAAAAGTATTAGGATTATGAGGTGACTAAAAATGAAAAAAGAATTATTTTCTAGAATATTTGTTGGATTATTGGGTGGAATTGTAATTGGTTATTTGTTTACAATTGGAATTTCACTTGCAATCGGTGATGGTAGTTACTATTCATGTGTTCCGAGTTTGATTGAACGATTTGGCAATGAGGTAACAGCGATTATCATACAGACTGTTTTAAGTGCCGTTCTTGGAGCAGGATTTGCAGGAGCATCTGTTATCTGGGAAATAGATAAGTGGAGTTTATTAAAACAAACAAGCATTTATTTTGGAATTGTATCTGTACTTATGATGACAGTTGCATATATTTGCGAATGGATGGAGCATTCTGTTAAAGGTGTATTAAGCTATTTTGCTATTTTTGTTGCAATATTTGTTGTAGTTTGGATAGTACAATATTTGATTTGGAAGATACGTATTTCTAAGATAAAAGAAGGCATTCAAAAGAATAATTAGTCGAAATACACAGAGTACAAATATCAGTTGACAAAGGAGCAATCTGGTGATATGAAAAAGAAAATCATCATATTGCTGTCTGTTGTGATAATTCTTTTGATGGGCATTGTTGTATGGTTTAATATTCCACTCGACTTGATGGACTTAGACCCTAATGAGGTCATGGAAATAGTTGTTTTCAATGGCAATAGCGGAAACGCAACACATATTACCGACAAAGAGCAGATTCAGCATATTGTCGAAAATTTGAATGGTGTCGAAGTAAAGCGGTCAAAGCCATCTTTGGGTTATATGGGATATAGTTTTAAAGTTACTATTTATTTGTCTGATGGCAACGAGGCAGGCGATTGGAATAATTTTATTATCAATTCAGATGATACAATTAGAAAAGATCCATTTTTCTATTCTGTTACAAAGGGAAATATTGATTACAGCTATATTGAAGGTATCGTAGAATAACAAAAATCCCAGTTTTGTGAGGTGTTGGCATGAGTGAATTTATGATATTAGCGATTGTATTTATTTCAATGTTGGTTTTGTTTTATTTTTTATGGGTCAACGGATATATGATTTTGAACGCAAAACGAGCCTTACTATTTGTTGGTTCACTCAGAGGGAAAAATAAATGCGAAGTTTCTTTTTCATCTTGTAGCGGATATGTAAAAAAGGTAATAAAATTTAACGAAAGTCGTGAATATACTTTTAAGTTGGATGGCGATGTCTCAAAAGGAAGTATCCATGTTATCATAGAAAATAAAAATAAAGAGACCATATTAGATTTGACACCAGAGATAAAAACCGGTATGTTGACTGTCGATGAAAAATGTAGATATTATCTAATGCTTAAATTTGAAAAAGCAGATGGCAAGATTAAGTTACAATGGGATTAGTGGGTATATAGTTTATAAAATCATCACTTTTCAAATCGGTATTTTTCAAGGAGGATTTACAATGAAATGTATTAAATGTGATAACATCATGGACATGGAAACTGGCGAAAAGTGATATTACTGGTCGGGGTGGTGCAACTCAACAATTGCTTGAGTTCTTGACACAAAATGGAATTCAGTATGTTATTCATTAATAGTTATAAGAGGTGACATGTATGCAATATAATGGAATGAACCCACCGTTTGAACTTATACCATTTGAAGATATGAAGAAAAAGCAAGCTGAACAATATTTTGTATGGTATATTGATACCATAGAGCAGAGGATACAGAATTTAGAAAAGTATATTAATTTAACGGGGACGCATATGGTATTAGATAAAACGCCCAATTCGTTAATTGAATTATGGGATTGGTTTTCAAATCATATTGAGGTGTGTACAAAAGATGAACAAGAATTAATGTTGGAATTAGCTATGCGTCCAAATTGGATAAAAGCACATATTATGAGCGATAGACGAAAGCTGTCGCTAAATACAATTATGATAGCAGTTGATATTTCGGCGTATTTTGGGGAAGTATTTATTAAGAATAATCCCAACATATATTGGGGCTACTTATCAAAACCAAAGAAACTATATGGTGTAAATAGACCTAGACTATTGGGGTTTGCTGGAGATATGTCAGTTTATGTGTATGGTCGAGTTGAGGTGTGTATTTGGAAGACAATAGAGACAGTAGATAATATGCATTTGTTTAATATGTATCAAATATGTTTGAAAATGATACAATCATAACTTCTTTGGATTCAAATTGTAATATTTAACATAGTGCAGAGGGGCTGTAAAAAAGTCCCCTTGTTACGAACAGAATGCCGTATCCGGCATAACCTCAAATGCGACAGCATTTGTATAAGTCACGCCTGAGTGACTTTGCTCCCTGCAAGGGCGAAATACACAGAGTACAAATCGTTAAGAAAAGAATCGAAGGTGGTGCAACGAAAAAAAAGCAGTATGGAGACTTTTCATTAACTGCCCTTTCGTTTGCATCAATTTCGATTTTTTCTGGTTGAACAAAGCGCGTCAACTCTATATGGACTTTTAATTATGACACTTTATTTATAATAGGATAGCGTGTACACATAGAAACACATAGAATTTATAATTCAGTCCTGTATTATGACACCAGAAATAAGCCTCCCTAAGGAAGCTAAAAAAAATATACAGTTATGATACGTTAACAGAGCATATGTGGTTTTGGTTTTATAAAATGTTGTTCTGTAGGCAGAGAAATAATCTTACCACCACAGGAAGAACACTTGCATATATCTTTATTATAAAGAAGACGGATAATGGCAGGTGCATCCATATCTTTCAGCTTGGAAATATATTTTTTGCAACCAAGGATGTTTCTGCATAGGGTAATCTTTTTTCTTCTTATTTCTGGATGAAAGAAGACCATAGTGCCTGATACGTACAAAACGTTTTGGAGGAACATGCATTAAAAATCGACGGATAAATTCCTCGCCGGATATGGTGATCTCTTTCCAAAGCCCTTGGTTTTTGTAATCTTTAGCGGAAAAAGTAACTGTAGATTCTGTCATGTCTTTGATACGGTAGTTGCTGATAGCAATCCGGTGGGTGTATTTTCCAAGGTATCTGATGACAGATTCGGCACCGTCAAATGGTTTCTTGCAATAAGGAATCCATTCCTTTGCATAGCAGGTATTTAACAATTCCTTGAAAGCATAGTAGTTTTTGTAAGGTGCAGCCGATCCATGAAATTCAAGCCTGTCATTTTCCCAGAGTTGCTTAAGTTCAGCCATGTATTTTCCACGAAATGTTTTTGAGATTACCTTAATCGGAAGGAAAAAATCTTTCCCATTGTCTTTCCAATGATTTTTCACATCCAGCCCTCCACCAAGAACAATCGCATGGATATGAGGATGAAAGTTCATGGTACTTCCCCATGTATGGAGGATACAAATATAGCCGATATCAGTCCCAAGATATTTACTGTCAGCAGCAAGTTCACTGAGAGTATCTGAAGCTGCATGATAAAGAGCAGCGTATAAGAATTTTTGGTTGCTGTAGATAATGGGATTGAGTTCTTCCGGAACTGTAAAAACCACATGGAAATAAGGAGCATCTAAGATATCCTCCCGCCGTGCATCTACCCATTTTTCTTTTGGAAACTCCTGACACATAGGACAGCACCTGTCACGGCAGGAGTTATAGTGGACTGATATGCAGCCGCAGTCCTCGCATACGCTTACATTCACACCAAAGGCACCAGTTTTGCAATTCATGATGTGGTAAGCGGCCTTTCGCTGAGCGGGAGAAATATCATGTGTGGATTCAAATGATGAATAAAAACGATGAAAAACATCCTGAATCGTACAATCCTTACTCATGATTCACCACCTTCCGGGTTGTCGAACGGGCTGCGGATCCCAAGAAGTGTCTTGTTGCTCACATGAAGGTAAACATCTGTAGAGCGAGGATCAACATGTCCAAGAAGTGACTGGATATATTTTATATCTGTGCCACTTTCGAATAAGTGGCTGGCAAAACTATGACGACATGCATGAGAGGAAACATGACGGGTAATGCCGGCGAGTTTAGCACTTTTCTTAAAGAACTGGTTAACACCGGTTATATCAAGATATCCACCGGTCCAGGAACTTGGAAAAAGGATATCTTTAGGGCGACCACATTTGTACCAATACTCAGTGAGAAGGTCTAAATTTTTTTTGAGACAGAATCGTATACCTGTCAATTCTGCCTTTGGTTTCACGAACATGAATTGTCATGTTGGTACGGGAAATGTCATCATAATGGAGATGAACGACCTCCGATACACGTAATCCGGAAGAATACATAGTTGCAATAATCGCTTTATGTTTCAGATTCGGAGTGGCGTCAATGATTGCATTTATTTCATCGCGAGACAGAACAGCAGGAAGATTGCGCTCTCTTTTCATAGCTGGAACAGTGTCATCATCCCAGACAGTCTTCAGCACCTTTTTATATAAGAACTTTATTGCAGACCGATAGTGATTGTGAGTTTCAGGAGACCTTCCTTCCAGACGTTTGGCTGTAAGAAAACTTTCCGCATCTTCAAGTGTAAGATCAGAAACATTTTTTCCGCTCCAACGAAGGAAGTAACTGACATCAGAGCAATACAGTTGAATAGTTCTTTCACGCAGGTTACGTTTTTCCGCTTCATTGTGGATATATTCAACAATATCTTTATACATAATAAAACCTCCAGAATAAGTAGTGTTGATAATTACATCTACCTATTCGGAGGTGCATTAGCGTCATAATTCCGATTGCGGAAGAGACTGGAAAATGTTATTCTTATCATAGGCAGTGGAGCTTTCTTAGTTCAGTTGTTTCGTGTGGTAACTTAACAATAACGGATTATGAAAAGTAATTCCACTGCTTTTTAATAAAAAAAACTGCGCCACAGCCTTGGCAGGCCATCGCGCAGCGATTTTGTTCAATCGGAAGTTGGAGGATACACGCATGAAAATTGTAATCATTAATGGAAGTGCCAGAAAAGGAAACACGCTGACAGCAATCAATGCATTTATAAAAGGAGCATCAGAAAAGAATGAAATTGAAATCATTGAACCTGACAAACTCAACATTGCACCATGCAAGGGATGTGGTGTCTGTCAATGCTCTAAGGGATGCGTCGATAAGGATGATACAAATTCTACAATTGATAAAATTGCTGCCGCAGATATGATTCTTTTGCTACACCAGTTTATTGGTGGGGAATGTCAGCACAATTGAAACTTATCATTGATAAGTGCTACTGCCGTGGATTGCAGTTAAAAAAAACAAAGAAGTTGGCACAATTGTTGTAGGTGGTTCTCCCGTAGACAGTATCCAGTATGAGCTGATTGATAAGCAGTTTGACTGTATGGCAAAATATCTTTCATGGGATATGCTTTTCAAAAAAATCATATTACGCAACAGCCAAAGATGAACTTGAAAAAACAAGGATTCCATGAACGAACTTGAGGGGATCGGAAAAAATTTATAAAGCACGTTCCAAATTTGAATTTTACAATGAGATGTCAAAGGATTTTGACACGCATTTTAAGTAATGTCAAAGTCGTTTGGTAGACAACAAAGGTAGTTTTTCCTACACTAAAAGTGCAAGGGAGGTGTAGTGGCATGGAACATGATATTGGAAGTAAAATCAAGTCAGCCAGACTTGAAAAGAAGCTGACACAGGAGCAGGTTGCCGAATTGTTGGGAGTGAGTCGTCAAACCATTTCAAATTGGGAAAATGAAAAATCATACCCGGATATCATCAGTGTCATTAAAATGAGCGATTGCTACGAAGTCTCTCTTGACTATTTATTGAAGGGAGAACAGACAATGAAAACTTATTATGAATATCTTGAAGAAAGTACAAATGTTGTAAAAAGCAATACCAACAGAAACAAAATTATTACAATCCTGTCCTATATGCTTGTATGGGCAATTGCTATGATTGCGTTCTGGTTCTTTACAAGTGGAAGTGATGCGATGGGATATAGTTTAGTATACTTATGGATTCTTCTTCCTGTAACAACATTTATCGTTTCCTTCATAATCGGTAAAAATGATTTTTGGGCAAAAGGAAAATGGGCACTTACTCTATTTTTTGGAGTGATGTATATGCTTGCTGAATACGGCACATTCGCAATGGCAAATAACATTGCTTTTGACAAGCTGAATACTCCGGAGTGGGGACTTGTTGTTGCTGGAGTAATAATCTCAGCAATTGGTATGCTGATGGGTTCATTGCTAAAAAAGAAACGTTGCAAGTGAAACGAAGAAAATGATTAAAATCTCAGTTTTTCGAGCTGGAAAATTAATTTTTTATGTGGAATGAATTATATAATGCGGCAGTTAAAGTGCAAAATAGCCGAACAATTTCGCCATTTATTGATGCTCCATCATTTCAAAAGAGAATGACGGAGATATTTCACCCTGCTTATTCTTGTAGCAGCCAATCGGCTATATCGTGAATTTCGATTCCTTCATAGCTATATTGGGGATGTTTGGTTCTGGCAATAATCATTTTCGGATAAGCGTCTCGAATCTGAAGCAGAGGAGAGCATTCTCTCTCAAATGTTTCCTGCCCGGAAATGTTGTCGCTGACCTGAATATAAATCTTTTCGCTACCTCTCTGAGCAACAAAGTCGATTTCCTTTTGATAGAGCTTGCCGACATAGACATCATATCCACGGCGAAGAAGCTCGATACAAACAACGTTTTCATATACTCTGCCATAGTCTATATTTCTGCTTCCCAGTATTGCATATCGAATACCGCTGTCACACAAATAGAACTTTTCAGAGCTTTCAAGGTATTTCTTACCTCGGATGTCATATCTCTTAATATCATAAAATACAAAAGCATTGCACAAATACTTAATGTACTTGCCGACGGTTACATGATTGGTTGGAGTCTCATTTGCTGTCAGTAGCTGACTGACCTTATTCGGAGAAGTCAGGTTGCTGATATTATCCATAAGGAACTCGCTCAGACGTTGTAAAACCAAAGTGTCCGGGAGAGTATATTTCTGTACCAAATCCCTTGTAACAATCGTTTCGTAGACCTCTTTGATATAGTTTGTTCTGTCTTTTTCGGTTCTATAAGCATAGGAACCTGCTAAACCGCCCTTGATAGCGTACTCATCAAAGAGCTTATCTTTGTCACTAATATCATCATAATACTGGCAATATTCCTGGAAGCTGAAAGGAAACACATGAATTTCAATATAGCGTCCGGTAAACAGAGTTGCCAGATCTGCACTCAACAGGAAAGCATTAGAGCCTGTTACATAGATGTCGTATTTTCCCTTAGAGTACAGGCTATTGATTGCCAACTCAAACTTGGGACACATCTGAACCTCGTCTACAAACAGGTAGTTCGTTTTTCCTTCCTGATAATGTTCTTCCACATAGGCGTGTAAGGCATGGTATTCCTTGATTTCTTCATACGCCAAATCCATGAAGTCGATGAAGATAATATTGATGTTTTCAAAATTGCTTTTCAGATACGCAATATACGCCTGCATCAATTTGGACTTACCAGATCGACGAATGCCCGTGATGATCTTGATGTCAGGAGTACCATTCAGTTCAATGATTCTATCGAGATATTTTGCTCTCGTGATTGTTTTCATATAGTCACCCGCTTTCAAAAATTGAAGTTTTTTCATTTCTCGAAACCGCTTCGCTGTACTTATTTGAACAACTATCAGCTTGTCGAGCTAGAAGTTGTCAAACTGAAATGTAAATGGAGGGTTATGTAAATGAAAAAAAATTGGAATAGTTTTACTCATACTTATTTCACTTACAGGTACATTGTTAGGATGCGGAAAACAAGATGTGAATAAGGACTTGGAGAGCATTGATGCGTCGGAAATCAAACAAATCGAACTTACAGGAACTACAGGTGGGAAAGACGGTAATTATTCGTATTTTTTTTTCAGATAAAGAAGTTGTTGAGTTTATAGATTTATTGAATCAAGTGAAACTTGGTGACATAGTAGATGAAAACAAAGCATTATCAAGTGGAGCTGTTTCTTATTACACAATCTATTTTGCAACAGATGAAACGCTGACAATTAGTCCAGGAAAATATTTTGAAGTTGAGGACACATATTATGAATTTGATAATTATGATGAATTGTGGGATGAATTTATAGTATTTAACAGCATAAAGTAAGTTTCGGAAAATTCTGATTTGTAGACGGAGGTACACAACATGAAAAAAATCAGCTTAGTGGTTTTTCCGGCTTTAACAATAGTGTTAGAAGCATTACCACTGGGAGCAGTTTGTACTTTTGCTCCATCTCCAACAGAAAGAGTAAGAGAAACATTTTCATACTTTAGCCTTATACCGTTTGGATATGCAAATTTTACTCCACTTATTACAGCCATACTTACTGTTGTTATCTTGTTGCTTTCGTTGATTTCTTTGAAGAAAGATAGCGTTTTTAACGCCTTGTTTGTTCTTTCGATTATTACAGCAATTATTTCTCTTATGCCGTTGATGTATGGATTAAACAATTACTCCCTTGTAGGAGCCCTTATAACGATAGCCCTTGTAACAGAAAGCATTTTTGTTAAGGCACAACAGAAATAATGCGAAAATTCCAGCTTGCAGAATTAAGAAAATAGGAATATGCGGAGAAAACAAAAATGGAAGATAATAAATCAACGACTGTCAAGAAAATGGTAAAATCAGGAATAACTTTTGGAAGTGCATTAGCTATGGTTATTAGTTATAAAAATTTAATGGTGTCAGGGACCAATGTTTGCTGGATCATGTAAAACGTCAGATGAACGGGGAGGTGTATTAAAATGCGACTATTTGATAAAAGGACGCCGCTTCAGAAAGAGTGGGATAAGCTGGAAGTACAGGAGCAGAGATTCCTTCGGAAACGGTTGGAAAAAAAGGAAAGTATCTTGAATCAAAAGCTGGAGGAGAAGATACCGCCTAAACTTCAGGGAACACTTGATGCCGCTTTTGCCAAAGCGTTTGCTCTGATTTTTGAGAAAGGAACCGGAGTTATTGAAAAGACGTATCAACGGGAGAAGTTGGAGCAGGACTATCAGGTACGACAGTATACGGCGGATGTAAAGCAGGATTCCAAATCCCTGCGAGCCTTTTCTAAAAAAAGCGAGAGATACGGGAACAAAGAATTTACTGCTATCCGGTGTGTCTGGAATCGGGATGGGCGTATTGGGAATCGGTCTGCCGGATATTCCGGTATTTACAGGGATGATTTTAAAGAATATCTACGAGACTGCCCTGCATTATGGATATAGCTACGAAAGCAGGGAAGAAAAGTATTTTATTCTGCTATTGATACAGGGAGCGATATCCTATGGGGAAACGCTTTGTGAGATTGATGGCAAACTGAATGAATTTATCAGTTGTGGAACGCTGCCGGAAGAGTATCAGGATAAGGAGCAGATCGGGGAAACAGCAGGAGCTTTGTCAAAAGAGCTGCTTTATATGAAGTTCTTACAGGGAATTCCTGTGGTCGGAGCAGTCGGCGGGGCATATGATGCGATTTACATGAAACGGATCACAGAGTATGCAGAGCTGAAATACCGGCACAGGTATTTGGATGCACAGAAAAGTGGAATGAAATAAATTGTTGCTTTGAAGAGTTGGAATTTATAGAGGTAGACTATTGAGAACATATGAGAATAAAGACGAGCTTAAAAAGAGATAAATAAAAGCTTTGCAAAATATATTTTGGAATTTAATGATATTCCAGAATCTTTAAAGGATAAGAGGTTTGATGAGGTTGACCGAACTCCGGCAGAAAATCTTGCTTACCAAGTTGGATGGACAACGCTCGTCCTTAAATGGGAATCAGACGAAAGAAATGGTATTCCTGTTAAGACTCCTTCGGATAATTTTAAGTGGAATCAGCTTGGCGAATTATATCAATGGTTCACAGATACATATGCTCAGCTGTCACTGCAAGAATTGAAAGATAGATTGAATGAGAATATTAATTCTATTTATGCAATGATCGATTCGCTAAGTGAGGAAGAATTATTTAAACCACATATGAGAAAGTGGGCCGATGAAGCAACCAAAACAGCGGTCTGGGAAGTATACAAGTTTATACATGTTAACACGGTTGCTCCGTTCGGAACATTTAGAACCAAGATTAGAAAATGGAAAAAAAATAGCACTATAACTTCAAGATTATGTAATCGTAAAAATCAAAAATGGACAAGGAGATGTCTATGCATATTAAATTGAATTTGTCGAACTGACACATTAGAAAGGATTACAGATGCAAATCGTCCCCAAGTTGGGGATGATTTACTAATCATTTTAGAATTCCATGAAGTATCAAAAATTGTGATTATCATGCGCATATCCTATGGAAAATTCCGCTAAAATATGCTTTAATAGACATATATAGCAGTAAATAACAATTGCAAGAGGAAAAGAAAATGTCTGGAAGAAAGAGGCAGAAAACCGGAATGATAGATAATGAAAATAACAGCATGGCGCAGGAGACTCAAATACCACAGCAGACAGTTGACGCGCAGCAGGTGGTTATCCCGCAGGAGAGTGAGCGCATCCAGCGAGCTGAGTGGATTCACGAGCAGGTGAAGCTGCAGCGTGAAGCGGAGGACGAGGCCTGGGAGAAGATCATGGAGGAGCAGAAGCTGCTTACAGAGCGCAGACGCTCCATAGATGCCGATATAAACAGCAACAAAGAGCTGAAGAGATACCATGAGGACTGCATGGAGGACATCACAGATCAGGTATATTCACTGCATGGCATATCGGTAGACAAGCTGGAGGGCATAAAAGAGTACAAGAATGCCCTGTTTCGCGGCGAAGCATTCATCGTGTTTTGCATATCTGTGATAATGGCTGCGATTGTGGCATATGCCTACGGACCGACCTCACAGTTGTGCCTGTATATACTCATGTGTGTAGGCGCGGAGGGAGCGCTATTGTCCCAAAAGCGAAAGAATATACTGTTTTTCATTCCACTTATCCTGATAGCAGCGGAGATGATAGGCTACAAGCTGTATCCGCAGTATCTGGAGTATGTCACGATAGTGGGAGAGGCACTGGCGCTGCTTCTTATGATGATAGGCACTGTGGGATACTTTGTGCACAATCCATACCGCAAGGACAGAAAGAATATAAAGGCTGCAAAGTCAGACCTCAAGGAATTACATAAGGTGGCCAGAAAGAGTGTAAAGAAAAACAAAAAAGAGCCGCATAAAGAGTGAAGCAAAAAAGAAGCAAAGCTTGCGGCAAAGCAGGCAAAGAGAGAGACAAAGGCTGCCATAAAGGAACAGAAAAGGCAGAATAAGCTCGCAAAGAAACAGGCAAAATACGAGCTGAAGGAGAAAAAACGACAGCTAAAGAGTGAGCGAGTTGAGCTTAAGCATGAGCTGAAAAAGAGCCGGCTCATGGATAAGGTGAGAAGCTTTACACCGAAAGAGCAGAATAGTGACAGCACATCTTCGGCAGAGAGCATAGATAACAATATCATAGATAACAATATCACAGATAACAATATCATAGATATAGAGCGTAAGATTAACTAAGGCTATAAATTGCTGGGCATTTTTATTATAAATTTATAGTAGGAGGTAATCGCTATGCAGATTACAGACAAAAGAGGTGTGAAAATCACACCGGAAATGATTGGATTATTCTTTGAGGACATCAACTTTGCGGCAGACGGAGGTTTGTATGCGGAGATGATTGAGAACCGTTCATTTGAGGCAAAGGAGGGCTTCGGCACTCCGGGTAATTTCTACTCAGTGGACGACAACGGATATGCGTGGGAGCCATATGCAGCAGACGTACAGGATAAGCCGCGTATGCAGTATATTATGGGAACACCTCTTTCAGAGGCCAATCCACACTATCTGAGATTTACTGCCACAGAGGCAGGACAGGGATTTTCCAACAAAGCATATGACGGTATCAGACTGCACAAGGGCATGAAATACAATGTATCATTTTATGCGAGATGCGTAGATTATGCAGGCAGTGATTTTGTGATATCAGTCAATAAGGACGGAAAAACATACGCAGAAACAACTGTTGAGGCTGTAAAAAGCCATACCGTATGTACCATTTTCAGATTTAAAGATCGAGATGGAGCAAAAAGATCCTGTTATGTGTGCACAGCTGGAGAAGCTGAAAAAGCTGGACACAGACAAAATGTGCCGTTGCAATGACTGGATCAAATATGATGCGGTACTGACAGCCGATGATGATGTTGCAGGGGCTAAGTTTACAATAGCACTGGATGGGGAAGGAGTCATCGAGTTTGACCTAATATCTATGATACCTGAGGATGCCGTAAAAGGAATTTTCAGACGCGATCTGTATGAGGCACTGGCAGCCATAAAGCCGGGATTTATAAGGTTTCCGGGCGGCTGTATTGTGGAGGGCATAAGCCTTGAGAACAGATACCGCTGGAAGAGAACTGTAGGTGAGTTAAAAGACAGAAAGTATATTCCTAATCTATGGGCATTTGATGATGACAGATCAAAGACTGGATGGGATGTAAAACGTCCGGATTCACACTATGGACAGTCCTTTGGAATAGGCTTTTACGAGTATTTCCTGCTTTGTGAGTTGCTCGGGGCAAAAGCGCTTCCGGTACTAAGCATCGGTACAGCGTGTCAGTTCAGGTCTACACAGTTAGTGACATCTGACAGCGAGGAATTTGATGAGTATGTGCAGGATGCACTTGATCTGATCGAGTTTGCCAACGGACCGGTAAACAGTAAGTGGGGCGCACTCCGCGCAAAGATGGGACATCCTGAGAGCTTCGGGCTGGATATGATATCAGTAGGAAACGAGCAGTGGGAGTCACAGTATGTGGATCTCTACAAGCGTCATCAGATATTTGAGAAAGCTATCCACGAGAAATATCCGGATATGAGGATACTCGGAACAGCCGGACCGTTCCTTGATTCGCCTATTACTGAGGATGCATGGAATTTCTACAACAGCGAGTTCAAGGCTAATCCAAACACCTGTTATGCCGTGGATGAGCACTATTATGTAAGTCCACAGTGGATGTATGATCATGTGGATCACTATGATGATTATCCGAGGGATATCGCTGTTTTTGCCGGTGAGTATGCGGCACACACCACAGACAGGCAGAACAATATGGAGAGTGCATTGGCAGAGGCAGCCCTGCTTACGGGAATAGAGAAAAATGCAGATGTTGTTAAACTGGCATCATATGCGCCTCTTTTCAACCGTGTCGGACACAGCCAGTGGAAGCCGGATATGATATGGTTCGATGATGAAAAGGTATATCTGACACCGAACTATTATGTTCAGATGCTTTTTGCAAACCATGTGGGTGATGAGACCATTCCTATGAACGGTCAGGAGAAGGAACTGCGCAAGGACGGCATATATGTATCGCTTTCACGCACACAGCAGGGCGAGACGATACTCAAGGTCGCAAATGTAAATGACAGCGACTATACGCTGCCACTTACAGATGGTGCAGATGTCCCGGTCGAGGCAATAGGTCATGCATGGATACTCGAGGGAACAGGAGAAATCCCTGAGGGAATGCCGGAGATTACCGATGTGCGCGAGACAAATGTGCAGATTATCGGAAATGTCACGGTTTTGGCACAGAGCTTTATGGTGCTGCGTTTCTAAACACTCAGCTGATATTTCTCCATCCAGTAATTAATCTGGATGAAATATGCAATAAGCTGTGGACCTGCCATGAGCTGGCCAAACCACGGACTGCCGTATTCTGCCGGTGCCTTTAAAAATTCGCGCGTTTTGTCAACGTCAATGAGAGTGCGCACAGGGGCGTTAGGGGAGTCTAATATCTCCTCCATTCCCTTTATAAGGAGAGCTTCATATCCGGGATGATAAGTCTTTGGATATGGGCTCTTTTTTCTGTGCAAAAGCTCAGGCGGCAGGACATCTGAAAAAGCATCGCGAAGCAGAGTCTTTTCCACACCGTTTTGATATTTCATATGCCAAGGCACATTAAAGACATACCCAATGATACGATGGTCGGCAAAAGGTACACGTGCCTCAAGCTCTGAGTACATGCTGGTGCGATCCATGCGGTCAAGAAGAGTCTGCATGAACCATTTGATATTGAGATATCCGATTATGCGGCGGCTTTCGTCCTCACCGTCCTCGCCGTAAAGTAGAGGTGCTTTTGACCTCGACTCCTCATATCGAAAAGCCTGATAACCGGATAAATCAAGCTCAAAACCCACATCATCGCGCAAAAGAGCAAGGCGTGGAGCGACATCCGATGACCATGGGAAGCCATATCTTTCCAGCAGCTCTTTGCGGTAAAACCACGGATATCCACCAAAGATTTCATCAGCACACTCACCTGTAAGAGCTACCTTGTTTTTTCGGCTGACGAGGCTGCAGAAATATAAAAGTGACGAGTCCACATCGGTCATGCCGGGCATATCCTTTGCATCGCCTGCGGCAAAGAGCGCCTTGAAGAGAGAATTCTCATCACACTCGAGATAGGAGTGGGCTGTCTCATACTCCTCAAGCATACGATTGACATATGGCAGATCCCTCTCCGGCTGGAAGGCGTTTGCCTTAAAATACCTGTCATTGTCCTTAAAGTCGAAGGAAAAAGTGTTGAGCGTTTTGCCGCGTGTGTTCATATAGTTTGCGGCGATGGCGGTCACGATGCTTGAATCGATGCCGCCTGACAGAAAAGTACATACCGGCACATCGGAAACCATCTGCCTTTTTATAGCATCCTCCACCAGAAAACGCGTATGGGCAACGGTATCCCGATAGCTCTCGGTGTGTTCCCGGCTTGTAAGCTCCCAGTAGGTTTCATCATGCAGCCCATCCCTGGAGTAAATCATAAAGTGTCCCGGCAAAACCTCAAACAAATCCTTAAACAGGGAAAGCCCGCTCGTGTGTGCAGGCCCGATAGCAAGAAGCTCCTGCAAGCCCTGTTTGTCAAGCTCAGGCTTTACTGCAGGGTGCGCAAAGCAGGCCTTTGGCTCGGAGCCAAACACCAGAGAATCCCCTCGGATGGCATAAAAAGCGGTTTGACACCTACGCGGTCGCGGTATAATAGCAGCCGGCTTTTAGCCGCATCCCATATGGCAAATGCAAAAATACCGTTTAAGCGATTGACAAAATCAGCGCCCCAATGGATGTAGGCGTACAGAATAACCTCTGTGTCTGAGGTTGTGGAGCATACAAAGCCGTTTTCGGACAGCTCTGGAATCAGCTCATCCGTGTTGTAAATCTCACCGTTATAGCAGATAGTGTACTCATAGCCGTTGTGGGTGCGCGTCATGGGCTGGTCGCCGCACAGGATGTCACGGATGGCCAGACGGCTGTGCGACAGACCAATATGCTTTTTAAGGTAGCGTCCTCTGGCATCGTTGCCGCGGTGGGCGAGCACAGCACGCATCTTCTCAAGACGAAAGTTCCAGTAATCGGTGTTCTCTTCAAAGTCTTCTTTAAAGTTACAGAATCCGGCAATACCACACATAAAAATTCATATCTCCGTAAAATCAGATTTAATTTATATTATGCATACGCCTCGAAGCTGTTAATCCGGTCAGAAAATAAAAAGATGTTTTACCAAGCTGATTATAAAATTTTTATTGACAAGAAAGGCAGAATAGCGTTACTCTTATTGTATGAAGTTAGACAACGCTAACATACATAAATAACAGGTAACTACAGTAGTATAATCTGACCAATAATTTTTTTTAAAAGTATAACCTTATATAAGGTAAATGTAATTTGAAATGTTGAAAGAGAGGATATCATATGTCAGAAGAAGAGAGAAAGTTCTTAGAAATAGTGGATTTGAAAAAGGGCTTCGGAAGCGGCGAGACGCGCCAGGAGGTGCTGCGAGGCATGAATTTTTCCGTGGCAAAGGGAGAGTTCTGCGTGCTGCTCGGACCGTCCGGCTCCGGGAAATCGACGCTGCTCAATATCATCGGAGGCATTGACAGCGCGGATTCCGGTTATATCAGCATAAATGGCGACAAGCTGAAGGATATGAGCGAGAAAAAGCTCACACAGTACCGCAGAAAGCACCTGGGATATGTGTTTCAGATGTACAATCTGATTGCAAACCTGAATGTAAAGGAAAATATAGAGGTGGGCGCTTATCTGTCTGACAACGCACTGGATATCGATGAGCTGCTTCACACGCTGGGGCTTTATGAGCACCGCTATAAGCTTCCAAATCAGCTATCCGGCGGACAGCAGCAGCGTGTGTCAATAGGGCGTGCAATCGTGAAAAACCCGGATATACTGCTTTGCGACGAGCCGACAGGAGCACTTGATTACAACACCTCCAAGGAGATTTTGAAGCTCATAGAGGATGTCAACAAAAAGTACGGAAACACCATAATCATGGTCACACACAATGAGGCCATCAAAAACATGGCGGACCATGTGATAAAGCTCAGAGACGGAGCCGTGCGCCACAACGATATCAATACAAATAAGGTTTCGGCCGAAGAGCTTGAGTGGTAAGGAGGATTTGACCTATGAGCAGGAAAAAGATAAAAAATCCTTTGATAAAGCGTATACCAAAGGAAATTATCGGTGACTGGAAGAAATATCTCGTTGTATTTCTTTTCCTCGTGCTGACAATCGGCTTTGTATCCGGAATGTATGTGGCAAACGACAGCATGCTCACCTCTGCGGATGAGGGAGTAAGCAAGTATAAGCAGGAGGATGGACATTTTGAGCTTAAGGATAAGGCTGACAGCGAGCTTGTTACGGCTATCGAGTCAGGCGAGGTAAAAACTGCCATAGATGAAAAAAGACAGCGATAGCAGCAAAATTCCTGTTACGCTCTACGAGAATTTCTATCGCAATGAGACTGAGGACTACGATGCAGACGGCAAAAAGGATGGAACTATCCGTGTATACACAAAGACTGAGGATATCAACCTCGCATGTCTCATCGAGGGCTCTTTTTCCACAAAATGAGAACGAAATCGCTGTGGACAGAATGCATGCAGACAACGTGGGGATGAAGGTCGGTGACACGATAAAGGTCAGCGCAAAAAAAGAATACAAGGTATCGGGCCTTATCGCATATGTCAATTATTCCACACTGCATGAAAAGAAGACCGATATGATGTTTGATGCGATAAAGTTTGACGTGGCGATGGTGACAAAGGAGGGCTTTGACCGCCTTAACAAGAGCATTCACTATACATATGCATGGAAATACAAGGATGAGCCGGCTGACGACATAGAGCAGAAGGAAAAATCAGATGACTTTCTGGAGGCGATGGTGTCACAGGTTATGGCAACGGGCAATGAGGTGGAGGACTACACACCGCGCTACTCAAATCCGGCAATCAATTTTGCCACGGACGATATGGGCTCAGACAAGGCCATGGGAGGAGTGCTTTTAGACATTCTTATCGTGATAATTGCATTCATTTTTGCAGTGACCATAAGCAATACGATAGCAAATGAATCATCAGCGATAGGCACGCTTCGTGCGTCGGGCTACACAAAGGGAGAGCTTATCAGGCATTACCTTTCAATGCCTGTCATTGTGACATTTCTGGCAGCAGTAGTCGGAAATATACTGGGCTATACGGTATTCAAGGATGTGGTTGTGGGCATGTATTACAACAGCTACAGCCTGCCGACATACCACACAATCTGGAATCCGGGCGCATTCATAAAAACAACGCTTGCTCCGGTGTATCATGCTGGTTGTAAATCTTATCGTAATAATTCGCATGATGCAGCACACACCGCTTCAATTTCTGCGTCATGACCTTAAGAAAACAAAGCGCAAAAAAAAGCAATGCGGCTTCCGCGCTGGAGCTTCATGAGCCGTTTCAGACTGCGAATCATGTTCCAGAATGTGGCAAACTATCTGATACTTTTTGTGGGAATATTTTTCATCATGGTAATGCTCGCGATGGCAGTCGGTATGCCGGATACACTTGATTATTACAAGAAAAATACAGACAGCATGATGTTTGCAAAATACCAGTACGTACTCAAATCCTATGTCGATGCAGACGGAAACGTGCTTGAAACCGACAACAGTGATGCAGAGAAATTTGACATGACATCGCTCTTAAGGAGGTCAGATGACTTTGACGAGGAGGTGTCTGTCTACGGAGTGGAAACAGACAGTGCATACGTAAAACTTAAGGACATGGATTCGCTTAAGGATAACGAGGTATACATATCAGACTCATTTGCAGATAAATATGGTATAAAACCGGGTGATACAATAAAGCTTGATGCACAGTACGAGAAAAAACATACAAATTCAAGGTGAAGGGAACCTACGATAAATCTCAGAGCATCGCGGTGTTTATGCCGATAGAGCATTTCGCGGATACTTTTGATTTTGCAGATGGCAGATTCAGCGGATTTTTGTCAGACACAAAAATAAAGGATATCGATGAGAGTAATATCGCGACAACAATCACGATACGCGACATCACCAAAATGGCAGACCAGCTCGACCACTCCATGGGCTCATACATGCAGTACTTCCAGGTGCTTTGCATACTGCTCTCAGCCGTTATGATATATCTGCTCACGAAGCTTATCATCGAGAAAAATGAGACAGCCATATCTATGACCAAGATTTTAGGCTACGACAACAGAGAAATTGCAGGTCTTTATCTGGCCTCAACATCAATTGTGGTGGTCATCTCGGATATCATCAGCGTAGTGCTTGGTGCAAAAGTAATGGACATTGTATGGCGCATAATGCTTCAGACCTTCAGCGGCTGGTTTTCATTCCATATGACACCTGTCGGCTATGTAAAGATGTTTGCGTTTGTGCTCATCGGTTACCTGATAGTGACAGTATTTGATTTCAGGAGAATAAAGAGGATTCCGATGGACATGGCATTAAAGAATGTGGAATAGGTAGTATAACTGTTTATGATTGAACATTAACCCTATTTGCGCGACAAATTAATCAAAGGCAAAATGTAGATAAATTTTTTATTTACTGATAAACTATTGTATAATTTCACCAAAAATGGTAATATTGTCTTATAATTTTAAGCTAAAGGAGTAGCAGTAGCAGTAGGATAGGAGAGATGGTCATATGGAACAGAGTAAAACTAAAAAAAGAGGTACATTTGCAGCCAAAATCATAGTAATGGTGATTTTAGCTGTTATAGTTTCAAATGTAATTTGTATGGTATTTATTCTTGAAAGCTCCAAAAACAAATTACAGACAGCACAAAGCATACCATGGTAGATGTTATCAATACAACATCAAAAATTGTGGAGAATGAGATCAGCAATGCAGATACAGAGGATTTAGACTATGATGAATACGCTAAGAGTCTTTCCGATGTAAAGCTCGAAGGTATGGACAGCTCATATGTCTATGTGGTAAAGAATGATGGCACAATGCTTTATCATCCAACAAAGGAAAAGGTTGGACAGCCTGTTGAGAATGCTGTAATTAAAGGCGTTGTACAACAGCTTCAGGATGGCAAAAAACCGGGCACGACTGTTGTAGAATATGATTTCAATGGAACAACAAAGTATTCGGCATATACGATTTTGAACAATGAAAATATACTTGTGCTTACAGCAGATGAATCTGAGGCACTTGCAGGAATCACTACTGTAACAGGAGTTGCCGTTGGAATCATTGCTATTGTTGTGCTTATTGCAATTATTATCTCATTCATAATGGGACGCAGGCTTATGAGACCGCTTGTAAAGGTCAGTACAATAATTGAGGATGTTGCCAATGGTAATATTGAGGCAGATTTCAGTGTGGTCAAGGAGTCAAATGATGAGATAGGCCTGATTATAGAAAAGATGAAGGAGCTCACACAATCGCTTGGAAGTATAGTCGGAAAGATAAGAAATTCCAGTGATACGATGTCATCAAACAGCTATGAGCTCAATGACACAAGCAGTCAGACACTTGCTGCAAATAACGAGATATCCAAGGCAGTCGAGGATGTTGCAGAGGGCTCTACAGGCATGGCAGCATCTATTTCCAAGATTAATGAAAATCTTCTGGAGATGAGCAATGAAACAAAGGACATTAATGCCTCTGTTGATGAAATCAAAAACCAGACGGTAGCAGTGCAGGATAGCAGTAAAATCATGAATGACAAGATTAAATCCATGCAGGATAGCAGCCACAAGATGGATGAGGGTATCTCAGCAATTTCAAAACGCATAGAAACTGTAAATACTACGGTTGACAAGGTGAGCAATATTGTCTCTGTCATTGAGGAAATATCCAGTGAAACCAATCTTTTGTCACTCAATGCATCTATAGAGGCAGCCAGAGCCGGCGATGCAGGAAAAGGCTTCGCAGTGGTGGCACAGGAGATTCGAGTGCTTTCAGACAATACCAATACGGAGCTTGAGAATATCAAGCAGATAATATCATCACTGGTTGAAGAGTGCAGGTATTGTGTTCAGGCATCCGGCACCATCGTCGAGGACAATGCCAAGCAGAAGGAAGAGATTAAGGCTGTACTCGATGAATTTGGCTCACTTGATGAGCAGATTCAAAAGACAGCAGAAAAAGCTGATGAAATCGAAGAGCTTGTCACTGCGATGATTGAGCTGAACGATGACATCACGAAGAGCAGCAACAGCCTGACAGACGTCAGCGCAGCAAATGCCGCAGCAACTGAAGAGATGAATGCCAATATCGAGGAGCTCAATGCGATGATGCACGGAGTTTCTGAAAGGCAGGACACATGAATGATGAGTCTGATGGATTGAAGGAAGCATTATCGTTCTTTCGTAATTAATTGTAGGTATTCATAAATGAACATTGACCTCCTTTGCGCTTTGAGTTTATCATTAAAAAAAAAAAAGGAGGTTTTTGTCAGGTTTCAATGTAAATCAGTCGTAAAAGCAGTAAAATGCTTTTGTGGCTGATTTTGGTATTTGGGGGATTATTGATTATATCAGCAAAAACACGTATTATATACATATACAAAAAATTTTACTGTTCACGCTTGAGAGTGGCCGGTAACACAAAAATCTTAATATATGATAAACAGAAGAATGAGGTATAAAATAATGACAGATAATTTTGAATTTAGAAGTATAAACCCAGACGAGGTAGAACAGGCAATAGCAATTGAGCAGATATGCTTCCCGCCAAATGAGGCATGTTCTCCAAAGGCAATGACAGAGAGAATTGCAAAGGTACCACAGCTATTTCTCGTGGCAATTGACAAATCAACAGGTAAGCTGGCAGGCTTTTTAAATGGTGTGGCAACAGACGAGGAAAAGTTCAGGGATGAGTTCTTCACGGACATCGATTTATGCGATGAAAACGGTAAAAATGTGATGCTTCTGGGCCTTGACGTGCTTCCGGAGTATCGTGGACAGGGCCTTGCCAGAGAGCTCGTGTACCGCTACAGTCAGCGTGAAAAGGCAAACGGACGAAAAAAGCTGTTTCTGACATGCTTAGAGCAGAAGGTGGAGATGTATAAGAAGTTTGGATTGCAGGATCTGGGGATTGCGGACTCTACCTGGGGTGGAGAAGAGTGGCATGAGATGGTGCTAAAGGGATGAATGTGATAACATGGAAAATAAAGTATCAGATAACGTTATAGAAAAAAATTATAGGGAGTGCTTTAAATTCAATGAAATCAACGAAAGTGGGGCCTGCAATTTTGATATGTCTACAGCAAAGGCTGCCCTTGAAAATCTGTATGAGCTTTACAAAAATGGTATATTAACAGGTCGTTTCACACAGGATAAGGATTATGTAGTAAGGTGTGCTGACCTGGTAACATTGGCTGAGGAGAACAAAGACAGCTTGTTTTATGATGCATGGCGCATATGGTTTAGATACTTTGTATCGATGGGCTATGCAGGATGGAATGAGCTGTGGGAGGCAGTATGAATAAACAAAAAAATAGCAGAACTACGCGCCGGTTTGGAAACCGGCTTCATCAATAGTGGATACAATTCAAGCCTGGCTTATCAGCCACAATTTTTGTCAAACAACCATAAAGAAGGCAAAAAAGTATTATCCTCAATAGAAGATGAGCTGCTGGCCTGTGACAAATTTCAGATAAGCGTTGCGTTTATCACGATGGGAGGCATTACGCCGTTGCTCCAGACGCTTAAGGAGCTGGAGAAAAATGGCATTCCGGGAGAAATTCTCACCACAAATTATCTGAATTTCAGTGAACCAAAGGCGCTTGAGAAGCTTCACGGCTTGTCGAACATCACGCTCAAAATGTATGATGTGGAGAAGACCGCTGAAGGCTTTTCACACAAAGGGATATATATTCAAAAAAGAAGAGATTTATCGAATCATTATCGGAAGCTCAAACATGACAAGCGCCGCACTTACGAGTAACAGAGAGTGGAATACAAAGGTTGTATCTACAGAGCAGGGAGAGGTGGCAAAGCAGATTGTTGAGGAATACAATGAGCTTTGGAATTCGCGCTATGCTCTTTCCTTTGACAGTTTTTATGAGGAGAATAAAGAGCGCTATCAAATCATAAAAAGACAGCGTGAGATTGCAAAGAGCGAGGAAACTCCATCCATTGAAAAATACAGATTAAAGCCAAATGCAATGCAGGTTGGCTTTATCACAAATCTGAGAAAAATACTGGAAAAAGGTGAGGATAGGGCACTTCTCATATCAGCTACGGGTACCGGAAAAACATATGCATCTGCGTTTGCCATGCGCGAGCTGGGCTTTAAACGAGTACTGTTTCTCGTACACAGAGGCCAGCTTGCTAGACAGACAAAGAAATCATACGAAAAGATTTTTGATAAATCAGTTTCTATGGGACTTGTCGGTGCAGGGTACAGTGACTATGACAGGGATTATGTTTTTGCGACGGTACAGACATTGAATCGTGATGAGCATTTGAGAAAATATGCACCGGATGACTTTGATTGCATAATTTTGGACGAGGCACACCACAGCTCGGCCAACACATACCAGAAGGTGATGAACTATTTCACACCAAAGCTGTGGCTTGGAATGACAGCGACTCCCGATAAGCGCGATGATGATATTGACGGAAAAAATATTTACCAGATTTTTAATTATCAGATTGCATATGAGATTCGTTTACAGCAGGCTATGGAAGAAAACATGCTGTGCCCATTCCACTACTTTGGAATAACAGATGTTTCACTGCTTGGTGACAAGGAGATAAAGAGTAAAAAGCTTACAGAATCATCGTTCAACCAGCTTGTTGGTGATGAGAGGGTAAAGCATATCATCGAGCAGGCCAATTATTTTGGACATAGCGGCGACAGGGTGAAGGGACTGATTTTTTGCAGCAGGATAGATGAATCAGTCGAATTATCGAATAAGTTTAATCAGACGATAAATCCTGAGACAGGCAGATTTTTCCGAACAATTGCATTAAATGGAGATGCCACCGAGGAGGAGAGACAGAGAGCCTTCGAGCGGCTTGCTATGGATGAAAATACGTTAGATACCACTAACGAAACTAATGTAGATCAGATATTTGACACGGAAAGAACAGAGAAAATAGATAAAGCAGATGGAAAAATGCAGCCACTGGATTACATATTTTCCGTCGAGATTTTAAATGAGGGTGTTGATATCGTGGAAGTAAACCAGGTCATCATGCTCAGGCCGACAGAATCGCCAATTGTATTTATACAGCAGCTAGGACGTGGACTTAGAAAAGCAAATGGCAAGGAATATGTTGTGATACTTGATTTCATCGGCAACTATAACAATAATTTTATGATACCGGTCGCATTGTCGGGAGACCGTTCTTACAATGCAGATACAATCAGAAAGTATGTTATCAGCGGAAATAATACGATTCCCGGCGCTTCGACAGTGCATTTTGATGAGATTGCAAAGGATAGGATTTTTGCGTCGATAGACAAAATAAAGGGCATGAAATCCATTATCAGGGAGAGCTATGTTTCTTTGAAAAACCGGCTTGGAAGAGTGCCGTATCTATTGGATTTTTATGAAAACGGAGAGGTTGACCCACTTGTAATAATAAAAGAGTACAAGACCTATCAGGCATTTCTTGAAGCGGTTGAGAAGGAGCTTTATATCGGCAGATTAAATGAGCAGGAAAAAACAACTCTTGAGTATTTGTCGAAGACTATCCTAAGTGGCGCGAGACCGTTTGAATTAGAGATTTTAAGGCAGCTTATGAAGAAGCCTTCTATTTCAATTAATGAGATAAGAGAGATTTTCATACGGAGGTACGATTACAGGTAAATATGCAATCCATTGACAATGCGGCAGATGTATTGCAAGGAAAGTTTGTCAGCAAGGATGATGAGTACAAGAGATTTTGCAGGATAGATATTTTGGAGGAGGACAGCAATAACATCTTCCATAGGATGAATAACTTTACCACCAGACTTCAAAATGAAGAGTTTAAAAAGCAGATAGATGACATAATAGAGGTGGGACTCAAAAGATATCATGATAAATATCAGTCCTCACTTAAAAATGAGAGTCCGTTTGTATTGTATGAGAAATACTCCAGGCGTGATGTAAGTCTGCTGATGAATTGTGGTAGGGATCTTTCTTCCACAATGTATGGAATGAAGCGTATAGATGATGATGTATTTATATTTGTCACGTATCATAAAGAGGAAAGCACAGACGAGCAGAAAAGCTATGTAGATGGAAAGCCGGATTACGCGGATGCATTTGAAGACAATATGATTTTCAGGTGGGATTCGCAGATTGGCAGGGGTGTGGACAGCTCATATGTGTCAGATGTGGTGAACACTAAAAGAAAGCATCTGCTTGTGAAAAAGAGTGATGCGGAGTCAAATTTTTACTATATGGGAGAGTTTGATATAGTTGATGTGTGCGCTGCCAGAAAGCGTGATAACAATGGCAAAGAGCGCGATATCACCAAGTTTGAGATGAAGATGCATCACCCTGTAAGAGAGGATCTGCTTCGATATTTGCAGAGTAATTTACAACAAGGCTTACAAAATAATACACAGGAGTTTAAGGCAATATGAAAACAATACGCGTAGTGGCTGCCGTCATAAGAGCAGTCAATAATGAAAATAAACCGGTTATCTTTGCAACCCAGAGAGGCTACGGAGAGTTCAAGGGCGGCTGGGAGTTTCCAGGCGGTAAGATTGAGTCTGGTGAGACACCGCAGCAGGCGCTAAAGCGCGAGATAATGGAGGAGCTTGACACGGAAATTGCTGTCGGAGAATTGATAGATACGATAGAATACGATTATCCTAATTTCCATCTCTCAATGGATTGCTTCTGGTGTGAGGTCATTCGAGGTGAGCTTATACTAAAGGAAGCGGAGGATGCAAAGTGGCTTACAAGGGAGCATCTGGCGGACGTAAAGTGGCTACCGGCGGATGTGACATTGATTGAGAACATTAGAGAGGCGATGTATTAAATCCAGGACAGCAAAGAGCATGGAAAGGTGACTAAAAACCATGCATCCGTCAATCAGAGAAAAAGACTTTTTGTTATGCGGACGTTCGTTTTCCTTTACCTCGCCCTACGGTCATTCTCTTGAAGTCGGGCGACATGTGGAACACATTTAGGAGAATTTGAACCTACAAATGCAAGACGGTAGGGGTGTGGAAATCTCTACAGGATAGGCTCCTGGGGAACGAGGGGGCACGCGTGCAAAATCGCGAAATGGAGTAGGGGGGATCTCAAATACAAGGAATGAAAATGCGACATTCTAATATATAATGTTATAATTTTGTAACATCACATCTTGACTTTTGCTATTTATATGTTATGATTAATGCACAAATGGAGGGATAATCATGAATGAATTATTAGGAAGCCGTATTAAGGCTTTGAGAATAGCTAAAAATTTAACACAGGAACAGGTTGCTGACCAAATCGGTGTGAGTAGACAAAAGTATGCACGTGTTGAAAGCGGAACTAATAGTATTACATTAGATATCCTTTCTAAAGTTGCAGAGATTTTAGATGTGACAGTTGGCGACATCACTAGAGTACTAGATGAAACACCGGTTGTAGCTTATCGCACTGGTGGTACAGAGTCTTCCTCAGAGAAGATCTTCGATATGCTGGATCTTTTTTATGCCAATAAGCATATGTATAACAAGCTTCAAAATAATAATATTAGATAAAGGAGGAGTATGTTATGCAGGAAAGCAGAAGAAAGGATATTCGAAGAACTGCAGCCGTTGTACGCGAAAAATGTAAGGTTAGTCGATACGGCATTATAGATTTATTTAAGGAATGTGCTCGATTAGGATATAAGCTTATACGATATCCACTCGGGGAAAACGCTGATCTTGGATTTACTATAAAAAAGATCAGGATATTGTTATTTTCACAAATTCTAGTATTCGTTTGTCGAGAGAAATTTTTACATTGGCACATGAACTTGGACATGCAGTCCTTCATATGGAAGCTGATTCATCATTTATTGATGATAGTATTACTATTGCAGATAGAAGTACCGATGAGCGAGAGCAGGAAGCAAATTATTTTGCGGCATGTCTTTTAATGCCAGATGATGAAGTGGATCGTTTCTTTGATTTAGAATTGTCTGATATTGAGAAAAACGGATTGACTGCGATAGATATCGCAAAAATTATGTCTGAATTTAATGTCAGTTTTGACATGGCATTGAATCGTCTTGATAGCCTTGGAAAAATTACTGGTAATCAAAAGGCCCTATTGGATTGCCAACGTAATAAAACTAGAGTTGGTAATTTGTTGAAAAGTGCGGGCGGAAATGCGAGACTTAACCAGGCAAGCGAAGAGATAGATATTCCTTTTGAGTACATTGATTATGTAATTTACAATTATAATCATGATGCTATTCCGGTTGAGACGCTTGAAAAAGTGTTAGAATGCTATCAATTAAGCATGGACGATATTAGCGATAGATTGATTGAAAAGAAACATGAAGAGGATGATTTGAATGATTTGATAGGAGGTTTGGAAGATTGAGAGCCTCATTAGATACAAATGTAATCATTCATCTATATAGAGCCGAACTTCAAGGAATTTTATTTGATCTATTTGATGAAGGTGTTTTTATCTATGAGCAGATTCGTTCGATGGAACTTGAACATCATGGGCAGGACATCCTTACAAAAGTAGATTCGGATATTAACGCTGGTAAAATAGAACTTTTTACGGATCAAAAGCTTAAGGATTTAGCGGTTTATAAGATGTTTGAAAATAATGTGCGGGAAAACCGAATATTATATAATGCGGGTGATCTAGGAGAAGTGTATGCGATTTCTTTGGCACAAACTATAGGCGCATATTCATTGGTCACAGATGATACAAAGCAAGGTGGACCATATATGTCATTACTTCAATTAGATTATGATATAATGCCTTTTACTTTTGCAGATGTGCTTATTTTGAGATACTTAATGGGTATTGTTGATGCAGAGCAAACTGTGGAAGATTTTGAACTGGTGAATAACCAATCACAACTAAATTGGTCGTTCAGGAGTCAAATTTCAAAATTCATTAAAAGGTTTTTTAAGGAACCTTATCGTGAAGAAGAGAGACAATGGATTAAGGATTTGGCGACGAAATACAATATAAGCATAAAACAGAAATTGGCTGAATTAAGCAGCAAACTTACATAAAAATTTTTAGAGGACCTTTTCGCAGGTCCTTTTATTATACAGAAAATTTGGAAAGGAGGTTATGGCAGGAAGAAAGCCAAAGCCAACAGCGGTAAAGCCGGTTGGATGATGAGGCTGACCGGTTTTTCTTATGTGGGCAGGATTGAAAATTTACGAGATTTGGTGTACTATAAATTATACGGAAAAGATAACTTTTGGTTTCCGTTTGAGGTATCAGATATGGTTAAGAACAATATTGAATTAGACGTAAAAACAAAGTGCATAGAGCAAGGTAAGACCCAGGTAAATCTGGCAGAGGAGATAGAAACCACGAAGGCTTATGTGAATCGTGTGATCAAGAAGCAGGATGGTGTGGTGAATCAGACCTTTGTTAAGATGATGGAAGCGCTGGGGTATGATATAGAGTTGAGGTATGTGGAGCGAAAATAATATATGTCAGTAAATAGTAGACTGTGTAAAGATAACGGAAAGGTGGAATGCTACGCATGGAGGATGGTGCTAAAGAAAATACAGCGTTAAATATTCAGAAACCACTGGAAATTCTAGTGACAGATGAAGATAAGCATGGTACTGATATCGCATGCATGAGTGATTTTTTTGGAATATATATTGAGCAACTTTCAGCAGAACTGAGCAATCAAGTGATGCGTGGTGTTGTAGAAAAAATACCTGCAGCAGATGTACAAATTTTAGGGGAACTTGTACATGGTGTTGATGTTTTGCTGAGTGGGAAGTATGGATACATTCCAGATTTTGACAGCCTTCCAAATGATGTAAAAGATAAACTTAAAAAGGTATTTACACATTGGGAGAGTCAAGACAGGTCGAAGATAATGTTAGAGCTGTGGTTCTTGATGAAAATGGTACGAGAATTAAAGATGTGACGTTAAAGAGGGTTTTGAATACTCCAGATACCTTGGAAATGTCCAGAAGTATAACAAGCCAAGTTCAAATGAGACAAATAGCTGCAAAATTAGATGAAATAGCAGAAACTCAAAGCTATCTAATTGAAATGGAACGAAACAATAACATTATTAAGCCTTTTTTAAATGCTCGTGATCTTATTCTTAGAGCACAAAATGCGAAAACGATAGATGAGCGTAAGCATTATATGATAGAGGCATCTAAAGAATTAAACGATGTGATAAATGCATCTAGGTTAGATCTGAAAACAAGTTCTGAACATTTGGCAAAGCTAACACGTTTTCCAATTTTAAGAAATTCAAGTCAAATTAAGAATTATATGGGATATGTGGCACAGGATTTACAGCTTACTACAAAGTATGTTGGAGTCCAAATGCATGTGCTTGATTATCTTGGAGATTACGAAACAGCAAATGAAGTACTTAGTAGCTACCAAATGATGCTATCGGATTTTGCGGATAGACCGATAAATAAGAAAAATCAGTCTACAGCTATCCTAATGCAGAATAATTCAACTTATTCTGAGCAAACTCAAGATTATTGGCTTAACTTCAGAAGCAATATAAAGGAAACTATTAAGACGGGAAGTTTGTTGCAAGATAGGGAAATGATTGTTGTTTCCATAGAGGATATAAAAGATGCGTGAAAATAAAAAGTGTTGGGCATGCGGAAAGTCGCTGACAGGAGGAGAAAAATTAGGACTGTGTGACGGCTGCTTAAATAAATATGGAACTCCTGCAGCGGCGGTTGCGGCTCTAGGTATAGGTATAGGAGCGAAATTCTTTATTAAGAATGGTGGAAAGATTGTAAAGAATGCATTGAAAATTTTGAATAAATAAATTTGAGGAGGAACCAATCTGGAAGATTTAATACAAAACAAGATAACTGATTTTTTTTCTTGATGTTACAGAAACGGATGAGTTCAAATCAGTAGAATATTTGATTTTTTTCGATTAGAAAACAATATTTGAATTATCTATCTCAAGCCAGAAAAAAGCAATTTGAAATTCCTAAGTATTTAGAGCTGTTAGTTGATAAAGCAATTGATTTATTTAATCTGTCAGGAATTAGTTGCGTTGATATGCTTCAGTATATGTTAGAACATGATATAAATAATTGGGTTCATTATTATGCTTATACATTTATAATTCCAATCGCACAGGGAAAAAGTATTGAATGTGTTAAGGATTTAAGTGATTTATATGCACTTGTTATGACTGGCTATATATTGGATGACTTCGGATTTAATCGCTTAAATATTGAGGTGATTGTAAAGGGAGAACAATTAACACATAAAAAAAATCAGTATGGATTATCTGTTGTAAATGGTGTGGTATTTCACAATGATTATTTTGTATTTGAAAATAAAGCATATTTGTATAATATCTTGACAAACATAATCCCAGTTTCATTTGGTGATGTGATGCCAGGATTTGCAAGAGTAATTTCAGAACAAAGGGAAGTGGGAAATATTCTTTTACGGTTAGATGATCGTTTAGCATTACCAGAAGAACAGGCAATATCCTATTCGACATTGAATTTTGAAAAGTATAGAGGTCCGCAGTTCCACTTTAAGGATACATTGTTAAAAACATCAAAGACAATCTCAGTCCATTTTAATGGCAAAACAATGGATAAGTTGTTGATGGTTGTAAAACAGAAATTTGACGAAAAAGAGAATAAATCTTTCTGGCACATAGAATTAGAAACATTACCATACAGGAATCGAGAGTCAAAGGGAAAGTACTGCATTACCACATTTTTGCATGGAATGTATTATCCAGATGAAGATATATTTACACATATTGATTACACTAAAAATCAATATGATATTGATACATACCTAAATAAATACTCTGATTGTAACGAAGACATGCCGATAGATACGTATACTTCGTCTAATGAATTGCACTATAAAATTTGGTGTATCGAAGGTGGTAAGTACTCAAGAGAAACGTGGTATAGGCTAATGGTGGTTTCTTTAAATCAAGAGTATGTTGAATTGTTAGATGAAATATTAGAGTAGAAAGGTACTGATTTTCTGCCATCGAAAAAAATGGCAAAAAAAAAATTTGTTAGACCTATCTTGACATGTATAAGAAGTTTTGCTATGCCGGATGGAATGAGCTGTGGGAGGCAGTATGAACCAAATTTGCAGGGATATTTTCAGAGCCATACATGAGGGTAAATGGCTGAAAATAGAATATCGAAACAAGGCAGATCAGGTGACGAAATATTGGATAGGGATAAGAGACCTTGATCCGAGAAGCCGAACTATGAAGGTTGATGGACTTCATCTGGGACAGCTTACGATTGGAGAATATGACAGGATATTTATCGATTCAATATTGTCTACTGAGATAATAGAGGGGACATACTGCCCTGAAAACAAGATACTTGTTGAAGATATTGAGATGCATCCAGAGCGTTACAAAAATATATTTGACAGCTCAGCAAATTTAAAAATACTAAATTATCTTGAGATATGTAATAAGCTTGATACGACTCCATATATCACAGATTACGATTTGATTCATTACATTGACAGAGATAGGATTAACGGTGGTATGTATCAGCTTACAGACCAGCAGTTCAGGGAAGTGGTTGCTCAATTTCAGTATTTTTTTCATCGCGGGAAAAAAGAAAAAGCGGATCATTAAAAGTTAAGAGGCTGGCAATAAATGTCCTGAGTATAAATACTAATAAAGGACTATATGTTCTTGCATATAGAAATCTAAATCTTGATGTAAAAAATCATATTTTTAAACCGGATGAGGAGATTACAGTGTGTACGCAGTTTTCTATAGATGGAAAACAGGAAAATGCAAGGAAATTTTTAGATGCCGATGAATATGAGCTTTTGGAGGATTTTGAGAAAAATCTGGAAAAAATAAAGGATGCAATAACTGAGCATGGTGGCAACAAATCCATAGTAGATGATATGCCGTATGTTATTGGACTTGGCATGGACGTGGTTCTCAATCTGCACGAAGAATATAAGGCAATTATGGATATGTTTGAGGCTGATAATGTGACATATCCAATAAAGGCTTTTTTGGAGAGCTTCTTGAGAGACCAAGGAGGACAAAAGCATATCCGATTGCTCTGATTAATAAAAATATAAATCTGGATCAGTTGCTTGCGATAAACAATGCTATGAAATATCCTCTTGCATATATTCAGGGACCACCCGGCACTGGCAAAACAAATACTATAATAAACACGATAGTAACAGCATTTTTTAACAATGTCACAGTGCTGTTTGCATCATATAATAATGTCCCGATAGATAATGTTTTTGAAAAGCTCTCATCCATGAAGTATCGCGGGAAGACAATCCCATTTCCGGTGCTTCGCCTGGGGAATACAGAAAAAGTAATGGAGGCAATTAAATATATTAATGAGCTGCGTACACAGGTGCAGTCATTGCAGATTTTTGCTTCTACACTTGATAAGCGGAAGGATGATCGTATAGACAGGGCAAAACGTTTGTCTGCGCGTCTAAAGGAATATGAGGAAATTCTGGATTTAAAGGAGAGAAAAGAGACACTTACACATCTGATGAAATATCAGGAACATATGAAAAATACTATGAAGCTATTGCCGTTTCAGACAGATCTGCAAGGCTATCAGATGCAGAAGCTTGATAAAAGGATAGCTGCTATCGGTGAGATATCGGATGCTGATGCTATGCAGCTTTTGGATAGAAATGAGGATGAATTTTATCAGTATCTGTTTTACACATCTGCACGCTATATAAAGGCGCTCGAGGAACCTAAATTCCAGGAGCTTAGACAAATACTGGATTCTGATGAGACACCAGAGAAGCTGGTGAATGAGTTTAACAAATATATGCGTAAATCTGAAAATGTAAGAAAACTTCAGCGAGTTTTTCCTATAATCATAACGACATGTATATCTGCGCACAAAATAGGTGAGCCTGAGCCTTTATTTGATATGACAATTATGGATGAGGCAAGTCAGTGTAATGTGGCAATCTCACTTGTGCCTATAATCAGAGGGAAAAACTGATGCTGGTGGGAGATCCGCAACAGCTAAATCCTGTTATCCTGCTTGGAGAACTGACAAACAAAAAGCTTCGTCGCAGGTATCATGTATCGGATGAGTATGATTACAGAGAAAATTCAATCTATAAAACGTATCTTGCCTGTGATGCAGTAAGTGATGAGGTGCTTCTGAGAAATCACTACAGATGCAATAAAGAAATAATAGGTTTTAACAATAAAAAAAATACTATAACTCAAAGCTCAAGATACAGTCAAAGAGTAAGGAGCCTGAACCGCTTGTCTATATGGATGTGAAAAGCGATAACACACAGATAAAAAAATACTTCTCCGGCTGAGGTTGAGGAAGTGGTGGAATATGCGCTTTTAAATAAAGATAAAAGCATTGCTGTTATTACGCCATTTGTCAATCAAAAGCAATTGATTGAAAATGCAATAAAGCAGAATAAGCTGAGCAATCTTGTTTGTGGAACGGTTCATGCATTTCAGGGCGATGAGAAGGATGTAGTGCTGTTTTCTACAGCAATCTCTGAAAGGACAAGCTCAGGTACATATAACTGGCTTAAAAATAATAAGGAGCTCATAAATGTTGCGACATCCAGAGCAAAGGAGAAGCTGGTGCTTCTCGCAAAATGGAAAAGAGCTGGAAAGACTGCATGCGGGACAAGCTGATGATGATTGTACGAGCTGGCGCAGTATATAAAGACAAATGGTCACTCAAAAATTACTGAAAAGCATATAAGCTCACGAGCACTGGGAATACAGCCGTTCTCGACGGCTACAGAAAATGCGTTTCTTGAAAATCTAACCCATGCTCTTGAAAATATCTGGCTTTCGCAGAGTAAATATGTAATACACAAGGAGGTTGCTATATCACAGGTATTCAGAGATAACATAACCTATGATGATTTGTTTTACATGGGACGTTTTGATTTTGTTGTATACGAAAAACAAGGCAGAAGCGAATTGCCAATACTTGCCATAGAATTGGATGGAAAAGAGCACTTTGAGGATGCGGTGGTGAAAGAGCGTGACAGAAAGAAAAATGCGATATGTAAGGCACACAACATGGAAATTATCCGGGTGGAAAACTCATATGCGAGAAGATATAATCATATCAAAGGAATATTGATGGATTACTTTTCAAGGGTGCATTGATGATAGAACTTCTTATCAGATAATGATAGCGTGTAAAATGGCAAAACAAACAATAAAATGTGAGAACTCATATATAATTCAAAAAAGCATTGATGCTGGTTGGAAAGACTATATGCAAGGTTTGGAATCAAAAAATACTGGTGCTAAATCTCAAAGACGGTTTTTGAACCTTCCGCAGAAATATGTTGATTTTTTTTTGAAAACTGCATATAATACAAGTACAAGGAGATGTTCCTTGTATTCGGAGAGTCACTACCGTTAAGTGTGAGATGAAAATATTCGGAGAGTCACTACCGTTAAGTGTGAGATGAAAATATTTGGTTGTCATCACCGTTAAGTATGGCAAATAGGACAAAGATTAAGTCTTTGTCCTATTTTACTATTATGGAGGAATGAATGGACCTATACGAAGTAACCGTTGAATATGTAAAATATTTACGAAAATTTGAACCCACGAAGATTTTGTCAAATGCAGATGGAAAAGAACAACGTAAGTTTTTGGGTGTGATAGTACAGAAAAATGGATATAAGTATGTCATTCCATTAAGTTCACCCAAATATAAAAAGGATTATAAAATTAGAGATTATCAAGGGGAGAATCTTCCAGAAGATTTTTCTTTTGTAGCATATGCTGATAGAATTATTTTGCTAAAAGATACAAATGTTCCAGTTGTCTATATGTATGAGAAAAAAGAATCAGGAGAAATAGATTTTTTCGGTAAAATTCAGTGTAATAATATGATTCCGGCACCAGAGTCTGAATTGACAAAAATCAATATAGAGGGAATTACTGATATAGCATATAAAACTCTTTTACAAAAACAAGTTCAGTTCATAAGAAAGAACCAAGATGATATATTAAAAAAGCATGCTAATGTCGTGTATGTAAATAGAAAAAAGGGCAGAATGGATATTGGTTACATAAAAAATGCAACGCCAGATTTTGAGTTGCTTGAGGCAAAATGTGATGAGTGGATAAGATGGCATGAAAATAAAGAATAAATTGTTAATAGAAGGGCTTAAACACCGCAGCAGGCGCTGAGGCGTGAGATAATGGAGGAGCTGGATACGCAAATTGCTGCCGGCGGATGTGACATTGATTGATAAGATTGGAGAGGCACTATATGAAACCCAGGACAGCAAAGAGCATGGAGCTATATGATATATTGCTTAGGCGCGGGTATCCGGAGCCATTTTGCGATGAGATAACGAAAACCTAAATACCGACTGGACAGCTCAAAGGATGATAGGATATCTGTCACACTATAAAAAGCTTCCCATGGAAGAAATCGCCGATGAAATGCTTGCGATACTGAACGACCGCAACCGCATAATGCGAAAGCATGAGCTTGAGGAGACAAACGCAAGATGGAATGAATACTTAAACAGATAAAGCCTATTGATATTTTCTTCGGAATAAAAATTTCTGTCCATAACAAGCTTTGCTTTTAAAAGCCCCCGAGTCCGGAGGACAAACTGACACAGGTCATGGTGTAGGAACTGATTGAAAAGATGCAGATTTTAATGTACTATAAGTAAAAGAAAGGCAGGAAATTATATATGTATTATGTACCGGATGGCACTGAGCAGTGCGGTTATTATGAGTGTAAAGAGTGTGGAAGCAGGTTTCTGGATTTAAAAATTGCACCAACATTGGTATGTCCATACTGTGGAGAAGAGGCAGATATGGAGATAGGACCTGATGAGGAGATGCCAAAAGTTGTAGAATCTGCGAAGCTTATTCAGATGGTTAGAGGCGTTGAAGAGGTAGAGAAGATGGATAAGCTGTTATCGCTTGCGGTGACAGGTGGCGATTTTAGCTGGATATAGGAATGCGGATATTTGTAAACGCATATGATATATTGCTAAGGCGCGGCTATCCGGAGCCGTTTTGCGATGAGATAACGAAAAATCTAAGTACCGACTGGACAGCTCATAGGATAATACTAATAAATCTCAAGCTTCTGATCAACCAGTGATTCACCTTCATATACAAGCTTAAGTGTGAAGAAATTTTCTTCGTTTTCAAGCAGAAGCTTTAAGAAGATAGCGTCGCCTTCCCAGGTAGGAAGAGTGGGCACGATAGTTTTATCCACCCATTTGAGGTCACCTTCGTTGCATGTTATAAGCTTGCCGGAAAATTCATCAGCGGTGAAAAGACACATCAATTCAGGCTCCTGTTTATCACTTATAAAAGTTATGAGTGCACGGAAACGGTATGATGTGAGTGTGAGCCCTGTTTCCTCTTTGACTTCGCGGAGCAAGCATTCTTCGGGTGATTCACCATTCTCGGCGTGACCGCCAACACCAATCCATTTTCCTTCATTTATATCATTTTCTTTCTTAATACGATGAAGCATGAGATATTGTCCATCGTGTTCTATGTAGCATAGAGTAGTTATTTTCATGATGTACCTCCGTCAGATGATTATAACATAAAATGTGCGGGGAAGACAGGAAAAATATCTATCTGCATAGCAGCCCTAAATTTTTCCTGAAAAATTTATAATAAGCATATATATTTTTAAAACTTGATACAAAAACTATTGAGAAATTGTATGAAGTTGTTTAAGGAGATGTGCATGAATATGGCTGTAAAGGAGATAAAAGATATGTAGTGAATCTTGTTTTGAAAGGTGGAATGTTCTTGTATACTATTTCAAATTATGAGGGCAGACCAACTATGGATATTGATTTCATGCCAAGAAGAATGTCAAATGATGTAGCTGGGATGGAAAGAATCATGGAGAAAATTTGTCAAACAGATACTCGCAATGATTTTATTATTATGGAAGTGCTAGGAACGAGGAAAATCACTCCGGAGAAGAAGTATAAATTTGATGTCATCTTAAAAAGAATGACAGTTTTGGACATAGTATGGGAATCAAGGCAGATACAGAGCAGGATGCTACATACGCTATTGATGCAATTGCAGATGCTATTTCAACAGTATCTTCACAGCGTTCATCACTCGGTGCTGTTCAGAATCGTCTTGAGCATACAATCAACAACCTCGACAACGTAGTTGAGAATATTACAACAGCTGAGTCTCGTATCCGTGATACAGATATGGCTGAAGAGATGGTTAACTATAGCAAGAACGACATTCTTGCACAGGCTAATCAGTCTAACCAGGGTGTACTTTCACTCTTACAGTAATCATCTACAATTTAATGTTGTACAAAGCAAAAAGAGCTCTTTTTGTTGCGTGAAATTATTATGTCAAGTTGAGATGAGAACGGTTACATGTATAAATAGCACAAAGAAAAAGCTTGTAATGATGTAAAAACATAGAAAAATTATGCATAATCACGAAAACAATACTAACATATTGACATTAAATATGCAAAATAATATAATACAGACAAATGAAATCGGTTACATAAGGAGGGATAAAATATCGAAAAGAATATTACAATATCAGATATTGCGGAGAGGGCAGGTGTATCTAAGGCAACAGTCTCCAGAGTATTGAATTCACCGGACATTGTGGAAGAACATACCAGAGAAAATATTATTAGAATAATGAAGGAGTTGCATTATACGCCATCTCAGACTGCGAGAAATTTATCAATGAAAAGCTCTTCTACGGTTGGTGTGATTGTTCCGGAAATTAGCAATACTTTTTTTGGAGAATTATTTTCTGGGGTTGAAGAAATTACCAAGAGACATAATTTGTCGTTGCTATATTCTGGGAATGATAACGATATGGATACGGATTATAAAGCACTGGACATGATGAAAATGCAGAGAGTAAGAGGATTGCTGTATATCCCGGCAGTTAATTATTCAGCTCTTGGAGTTTTGGATAAACTGCAAAGAAAATTGGATCGTATGAATTGTCCGATTGTCTGCATGGATCGAGATATAGGATTAAAGTGTGATATAGTACATTTTGATGACCAGAGTGCCGTGCGAAAAGCTGTGTTAGCATTGGCCAATGAAGGACACAGAAAAATTGCAATTATAATTGGAGACAAAGAGAATATATTGTCTGTTCAGCGATTTGAAGGATATTTAGAAGGTCTAAAAAAGGCTGGTATTCCATATGACGAAGATCTTGTATTTAGAGGAACATATACGAGGGTGTCAGGATATCAGGTGACAAAACAGATGATTGCGAAGTCAAAGCAGCCTACAGCTGTAATTACATGTAATAACTTACTTAGTAAAGGATATATACAAGCGGTATGTGAGCATACGCATGGAAAAACGGACATGTATACACATATAGGACTGGATGAAATTGACATGATGCAGTATCTTGGAATTCCGTATAATTGTATCCAACGTGATGCATACGAATTAGGACATTCAGCAGCGGAACTGCTGATAAAGAGATTGGAGCAGCCGGATGAAACATTTCAGCATATGATATTGAATTCTCCGCTGGTTCATCAGACATTTTAAGAATGAGTGATTGTGTATTACTCATAAAATACACAATCACTTACTTATTACAAAACAATGAAAGCGGTTACATAAAACAGATAAAGGAAGGAATAAATATGAAATTAGCAATGGGCTGTGATCCGGCTGCGTACCGGTTCTATAAAAAATTATTAGAGAGAATGAAGGAAGAAGGTTACGATATCGTAGATACAGGTTGCGAATCGGAAAATGAAGCAGATGGTGGAAAGTATGCAGAGATTGCAGAAATAGTATCTAACAAGGTTGTATCAAAAGAATGTGATTATGGAATTCTGATTTGTGGAACAGGTCAGGGAATGGCAATGGCAGCAAACAAGATTCCGGGAATAAGAGCAGTACTTTGTTATGATGTTTTTCCGGCAGTGCTTAGCAAAAATGATAATAATGGAAATGTTTTGTGTACCGGAGCATGGTTCATGGAAAAGAAAGGCATTGACTTTACAATGGCAATGATTCATGCATGGTTATTTTCCGGATACACAGGAACACATGAAGATGGCATGCTGGCGCTTAGTCGCCTTGATAAAAAAAATACCAGGAGGTGATGTAATATGGATCGTTTTCAAGAGTTATCTAAAATTGCATTGGACGAGTTGTCAGAAGTCTTTGCAAGAATGAGTGATGAAAACGTGAGAGAACTATTGGAGGAAATCAAAAATGCAAAGCGTGTTTTTCTGCTTGGTGCAGGAAGAGAAGGGCTTTCGACGAGAGAGTTTGCTATGCGCTTAATGCATTTAGGAAAGGAGTCTCATTGGATATGGGATGATACCACTCCATCCATGAACAAAGGAGATTTGTTTATATGCGCATGCGGAAGTGCTGACGTGGCACATGAAAACATAATTTGTGATAATGCAAAGAAAACAGGTGCCACTATTCTTTTAATTACTCCATCTGCAAAAGGACATATATTAGAAATTGCAGATAAGGTAATAAGGATTCCTGCAACTGCTTATAAGGCGGTATACAACTCAGAGGATGAGTATGTACCGACAGCTCAGATGATGGGGAATCAGTTTGAGCAGGCATTGCTTGTATTCTTCGATGTAATTGTAATGATGCTAAGTGAAGAAATGGGAATTTCAGGAAAGAGATGGAAGCCCGTCACAGAAATATTGAATAAATACCACAGGGGGACAAAATTATGGCAAAAAAAAATTATTGGCAATGGTTTTAGGGTTAACAATGATGATAGGTGTAGCAGGATGCTCTGCAGTAGACACCGGTTCTGGTTCTAATGATAAGAATGCTGATACACAGGTAAGTGTCAGCGCTGAATTATTAGATGCTGCAAAGTATAAATCAGATAAGGAACCAGCGGATTGGACAATTGCAGTTGTCGTTAAAGATGGTACGTCGGACTGGTTTAAGAGAATGCAGGTTGGAGTGGATGAATTTGGCAAGGAAAAGACAGTTGATGTAATACAGAAGGGACCAGCAAATGCGGATGAGCCATCACAGGTTCAACTGGTTGAGGACATGATTAATCAAGGTGTTGATGCGTTGTGTATTGTCCCAATTGATCCGGGTGCATTGGAATCAGTTTTGAAAAAAGCCATGGAAAAGGGCATTGTAGTAATTAGTCACGAAGCCTCAGATTTAAAAAAAAAGCACATTATATGATGTAGAAGCATTCACCGCTGAGGATTTTGGAAATACAATGATGCAGGAGCTTGCAAAAGCAATGGGTGAGAAAGGGCAGTATGCTCAGATGGTTGCCTATACTACATCAACAACTCATATGGAATATTCTAATGCAGAGTATAAGTATCAGAAAGAAAATTATCCTGATATGTCGCTGATTAATGATACTGTACCATCGGCAGAATCATCAGAAAAGGTTGATACAGCTTATAGTAAGGCGAAAGAGTTATTAAAGGCAAATTCTGAGCTTGCTGGATTTACCGGAGCAGCTTCCGTTGATATCTTAGGTGAAGCTCAGGCAGTTGAAGAGTTGGGATTAATTGATAAAGTATCAATTGTTGGTGTTGGAACACCAAATGCAACAAGAGAGTATGTCAAAAATGGTACGATAAATGCGGTGTGCCTGTGGGATCCGGCATCAGCAGGATATGCTATGTGTGATTTGGCTTACAAGGTGTTATCAGGCGATGAAATAAAAGAAGGAATTGACCTTGAGCAGGATGGGTATGATAGTGTAAAAATCCAGGAAGGTGTAAATCGTTGCGTATTAGGTAATGCTCCATTGATTTTAAATAAGGATAATATTGACGATTACGATTTCTAAATATAAAACTGTATTTAACTTATGAAGTAGTCTGGTGAAAATCCGGATGGATTTAATTAAAAAACATCCGGATTTTCAGAAAATAACAGTTTGAAGGAGAGTGAGGGTTAATGTCAGAAAATATTTTATGTGTAAAAAATATCAAAAAGTCATTTGGCGGGGTGCATGCATTAAAAGGTGTAGATTTAACAATTAAGAAGGGCGAGACACATTGTCTGGCTGGTGAAAATGGATGTGGAAAATCAACTATTATTAAAGTAATTTCGGGGTTTTATAAACCGGATGAAGGAACAATAGAGATTGATGGAAAAGAATATACAAATATGTCTACTGCTGATGCGATTGCTGCAGGTATTCAGGTAATATATCAGGATTTTTCAATTTTTCCCAATTTAACAGTAATGGAGAATCTGGCTTTTAATCAAGTATTGGCAGAGAAGAAAAAATTTGTTAATAAGAGAGAATTTAGAAAGATTGCAGAAGAAGCTGTCAAGAAGATTAATTTTGATGTAGATCTAGATGCAAGAGTTGAAACACTTCCGGTTGCGGATAAGCAGCTGATTGCTATTTCGAGGGCTTTATTACATAATGCTAAGCTCATTATTATGGATGAGCCAACTACAGCTTTGACAAAGAAAGAAGTAACTCGATTATTCGGAATTATAGAAGAATTAAAAAAAAGAGGGTATTACAATTTTATTTGTTTCACATAAACTGGATGAAGTATTTGAAATTTCGGATAGTATCACAATTCTTAGAAGTGGTCAAAATGTATATAAATGTCCTGCAAAGGAAATGACAGAAGAAAAATTCACTTATTACATGACTGGAAGGAATATTGACACTACCGATGTTAAAGAAGTAAAGGATTTTTCGAAATCTGATAAAGTGCTTGAAGTAAAGAATCTTTCAGCAAAGGGATTTGAACATGTAAGCTTTGATTTACATGCAGGCGAAATCCTTGGTATTGCCGGACAGCTTGGTTCAGGCCGCACCGAACTCAGTCTTGCTTTATTTGGAATGCTTAAACCTACGAATGGAAGTATTAGTGTTTCTGGAGAAACGGTTCATCTAAAGAATGTGGCTGAGGCTCAAAAGAATGGAATTGCATTGGTTCCAGAGGACCGTTTGACAGAGGGATTATTTTTACCACAGTCAATTTATAAAAATATATCGGTGACAAGCTTGAAAGAAATTTCAGGAGCGTTTGGTGTAGTAAAAGAAGCGGCACAGAAAGAGTTGTCAGCACATTGGGTTAAAGAAATTGGAGTTGCCACTAAAGACCATACACTGCCGGTTCAGACTCTTTCGGGTGGAAATCAGCAGAAGGTTGTACTTGCACGATGGCTGGCGACTCATCCTAAAATTCTTATATTAAATGGTCCAACTGTAGGTGTGGATATAGGTGCAAAGTATGATATTCATAAATTATTACGTGAATTAGCTAAAGGTGGGATGGCTGTGCTTGTTGTGTCAGATGATGTAGCTGAGATTACAGCCTTATGTGATAGAGCTTTGATTATGAAAGCTGGAAGAATGACAGGCGAATTTAAAGGCGAAGAACTTACAGATGACAATCTGTATAAGTCAACTATATAGGGGGTGTAAAGATGAAATTTAATGTGAAAAGCATCATGAAACAGACGGAATTTTATGTTTTATGTATTATTATCGCATTTTCGGTAATAATTCAGGTGCGTTCAGGTCAGTTCTTTACAAGTAACAATTTAATGGATTTAATAAGGTCAATGATTATACCTGCTATTTACGCATTATGTGCATTGCTGAGTTTTGTAAGTACAGGTGCGGATGTATCATTTCCTTTAATTGCAGCACTTTCAGCGTATATTGCTGTAACACTTGGAAATAACTTTTCATTAGGTGTTATTCCAATATTTATTATAGCAATTGGGGTTGGATGTCTTATTGGCTGTATTAATGGGTTCTTTATTGTTAAGTATAAGTTTAATAGTTTGATAGTAACGCTTGGAACATCATCTATTTGTAGTGGTATTTTGTTTGGCGCATTTGAAGCTGGCAGAACAGAACTGCCAGATAAACTATATAAGCTGAGTAAGATAAATATTGCAACTGTTACAAATGCAAAATCAGGGCTGAGTTCATCTCTTCCGGTTACATTTATTATTATGATAGTACTGTATGTAATTGCATATCTGATTTTAAATTACACAATGGCAGGAAGAAGCGTATATGCAGTAGGCGGAGATGAAGTCAGCGCACAGAGAGCAGGAATAAATGTCGGAAAAGTCAGATTTCTGGTATTTGTTGTAAATGGTGGAATAGCTGCAATTGCAGGTTTATGTTATGCAATGATGTCTTATTTTTATCTCCCAAATGAATATGCTGGAGCAGAAATGCTGGTAATTGCTGCAGTAATTCTGGGAGGAACACGTATGACAGGAGGAATTGGTACTCTCAGAGGATGCCTGCTTGGAACATTGCTTCTTACAATGGTTGCAAATAGTTTGATTTTGCTTGGAATTTCAGTATATTGGGAAAAAGTATTTATAGGAGCAATTATAATAATAGGTACTGCAATTTCTGCTATGCAGGCAAAAAGTGCATCGAAGACGACCGCGAAGAAGAAGGGGGTAGAGTAAACATGAATGAATCAAAGAAAATGAAAAAAAGTATTACCTTACCTTTTGATGAAAATTCGAGAAGATTAATCATTATTTTGGTGGTATTGCTTTTTATAACTGGAATTACAAAGTCATCACAGTTTTTGAATGTAGGAAATGTACAGTCAATTGGAAAGCAGCTTACAGAATATGGCCTTATGTCACTTGGAATGGGTATATGTATGTTAAGCGGAGGAATTGATTTATCAACAGTATATATTGCAAATTTATGTGGAATAAGTGCAGGATTAATTATTCAGAGTAATACAAGTGGAGTTGCAGGAATAATATTTGCATGTGTAGTTGCACTTGTTGTAGGTGCTTTATGTGGTATTTTTAACGGATTCCTTGTTAGCTTTCTTAATATTCCGCCAATGCTGGCAACACTAGGTAGTTATGAACTATATATGGGAATATCCATTGTTTTGTCCAAGGGAAGTACTGTCTCTGCGAATGGACAGTTTAATATTCTTTCAGCAATGACGATTTTTGGAATTCCGTTACCATTTATTTTGTTTATAATTTGTACAATTATACTCACATGGATTATGAGTAAAACGAGTTTCGGAAATAAGGTATATTTAGTTGGAACAAATGCGAAATCTGCAAAGTTTGCAGGAATAAATGTTAAGAAGACGACCTTGTGCTGTTACATGATTTCAGGCATTTTATCCGCAGTTGCAGGACTTGTGAGCTTATCGAGATTGAATTCTGCTAAGGCGGATTTTGGAACAAGCTATACAATGCAGACAATATTGGTCGCTGTTTTAGGTGGAATTAATCCGGATGGTGGTTTTGGTAATATACCGGGAATTGCTTTTGCGGTTATTATTCTTCAGACACTGTCTTCTTATTTAAATCAGTTTCCAGCTATCAGCAACTATTACAGAGATATGATCTGGGGCATAGCATTACTTGCAGTTTTAGTATTTAACATTTACATTTCAAAACGACGTGCAAAAAAGGCAGCATCTAAATAAAAAGGAGGTATAAGATTATGCAACACGGAATTTATTATGCATATTGGGAGCATGAATGGGATGGAGATTATCATTATTACATAGACAAGGTTTCGAGTCTTGGTTTTGACATTTTGAAATTGCTGCCGGGCCACTCCCGGAATATAGTGATGAAGAGTTAAAGGAATTAAAAAAGCATGCGGCAGATAAAAATATACGACTTACTGTTGGATATGGTCCAGTGCCGGAAAATAATATTTCAAGCAGTGATCCAGCGGTAAGAAAGCATGCACTTGAATTCTATACTGATTTGTTTAAAAGAATGGAAAAAATTGGAGCAACTCTTATTGGCGGAGCTTTATATTCATGCTGGCCTATTGATTTTTCTAAACCGGTTGACAAAAAGGGCGATTGGGAGAGAGGAATAGAAGGAATGGCCAAACTTGGAAGGATAGCAGCAGAATGCGGAATTGAGGTGCTTGGCCTTGAAAGTTTAAATCGTTTTGAAAATCATGTTATTAATACATCAAAGGAATGCACTGCGTTTGTGAAAAGTGTTCGTGAATTAGAGCCTAAGGCATCTAATGTAAGTGTAATGTTAGATACTTTTCATATGAATATTGAAGAGGAAAGTATTGGTGCAGCAATACGTGAGGCTGGCAGTTTACTGGGACACTTCCATACAGGTGAGTGTAATCGTATGGTTCCGGGAAGAGGACGAACACCTTGGAGAGAGATTGGAGAGGCAGTAAGAGACATTAATTATGATAAGACAGTTGTGATGGAGCCTTTTGTTATGCCGGGAGGAACTGTAGGACAGAATATTAAGGTATGGAGAGATATTGTACCTGACACAAGCGAAGAAGCATTGGATCGTGACGCAAAGAAGGCACTAGAATTTGAACGATATATGCTTGGATGAAATTCGGAGGATAGCAATTGAAAAAATATGATGTTGTTGCTTTAGGCGAGCTACTAGTAGATTTTACTGATTATGGAATGAGTGGACAGGAAAATCCGGTTTTTGAAGCAAATCCGGGAGGAGGAGCTCCGTGTAATGTACTTGCTTTATTAAGAAAATATAATAAATCCTGTACATTCATAGGCAAAATTGGTAATGATTTTTTTGGGAAAATGCTGACTGCTATATTGGATGAAACCGGAATTGATCACAAAGGATTAATTATAGATAATTACTATAATACAACACTAGCATTTGTGAAAAATTATGAAAATGGCGACCGAGAATTTTCGTTTTATCGTCATCCGGGAGCGGATATGATGTTATCGTCAGATGAGGTTGAGTATGAACAGATAAAGCAGTCTAGGCTCTTTCATTTTGGAACTCTTTCTATGACTGATGATAATGTAAAGGAGGCAACAAAACGAGCAATTGAGACCGCTAAAAATAACGGATTAATCATTTCTTTTGATCCAAATCTCAGACCACCATTATGGAAAAGTCTGGATGATGCGAGAAACCAGATAGCATATGGATTAAGTCAGTGTGATGTTTTGAAAATCTCGGATAATGAAATTGAGTTTATGACAGGAACATCTGATTTTGACAAAGGAGCAAATATTCTTATGGAGAGATATCCAAATATAAAACTCCTTAATATAACAGCCGGTGCTGATGGAAGCTATTCTTATTATAGAGAAATTAGGGCATACGTACCTTCATATTTGCTTGGTGGAACAATTGATACAACAGGTGCAGGCGATACATTTTGTGGAAGTGTGTTAAATTATCTATTGGATCATGATTTAGAGAATTTGAGTAAAGAAAATTTGATAGAAATGCTGCAAATTGCCAACGCTGCCGCATATCTGGTCACAACAAAGAAAGGCGCAATCCGCTCAATGCCTGATCCGAAAGATGTGCAAAAAGTAGTAAATAATAATTATATAAGAGAAGATTAACGAAAGCCCTGCATATCACGAATATGCAGGGCTTTAATCAGCTGGCAGTTTATTATGAAATACCTGGCTATTTTGGAAATGTATAGAACAACTATATGATTTGATTATTAAAAGAATGATAATTAACATAAAACTATACGATTATTTATTTCTGAATAAATTGCAGACACCCCCCTGTGAAGTAGTATAATAACAACAATTAATAAAGCTAATTGCACAAATGGGAATTGGCAATAAGCATGAAATGAGGTTTACACTATGGACGTAAGAAAAATGAGAAACGAATTACTGGGAAAGCGACTTGTGGCGGCACTTGATTCGCGCAACATGGAGGCCTATTATGTAGAGACAAAGGAGGAGGCTGTTAAGAAGGCACTGGAGCTGATTCCAAAGGGAAGCTCAATCAATATGGGCGGTGCCACATCGGTGAAGGAATGTGGTCTGTATGAGGCGCTCTCAAACGGAGAATATCAGTTTTATGACAGGGACAAGGTGTCTACGCAGGAGGAGAAGCAGGAGATAGCGTTAAAGGCATTTACATCGGATTATTTCCTTGGAAGTGTCAATGCGATGAGCGAGGATGGCGTATTTATCAATATTGACGGAAATGCAAACCGCGTAGCGGCATATGCTTACGGACCAAAACATGTGCTTCTTATAGTAGGCATGAACAAGGTCGTAAAGACTGAGGTAGACGCTATGAGCCGTGCGAGAAATGAGGCAGCGCCAATCAATGCACAGCGCTTTGGCATCGACACACCGTGCTCTAAGAACGGTACCTGCTTTGACTGCAAGAGTCCGCAGTGTATCTGCTGTCAGATTCTGACCACACGCTTCTCAAGGGTGAAGGGACGTTTCCAGATTATTCTTGTGGATGAGAATCGGGGCTTTTAGTAACTGTTCAGTACAGAAATATGCGGTACCGCATATTTCGTAAGAAAACGTATATTATGTAGGAGCAAGCGCCCATCAGCGCAGCTGATTCTTATGCGCTTGCGGCTCGCAACTGTGAAGGTACTGAACAGTTACGACTTTTAATATATTGACCCTCATATCATTTTTTTATGCATTATACGGAAACGAAACATACGGTCAGGAAATACATGGATAGGAAACATACGGATAAGAAACATACGAAAAGGAAACATACGAAATGGGATATTTAATTAGTGAGACAACAAAAGAGGAACGCGAGGCAATTGTGGCTGAGTCGCTTGGCAATATCGAGGCTACCTGCGATGGCTGCATGTCGGGGCTTGCCGAGATGTATCAGGACTATATCGACGGAAAGAAGGAGCTTCGTGAGATAAATATGGAGTTCAATGCCAGGTATGTGCACGGAGAGGATATGCCGGGGCGAAGCGGCTGTGGATATAAGTAATGTGAAGCGGCTTGGGATAATTACCGAAGCTTAATGATATCAGGGAGACGCAGATGATTTCATGCAGGGATGTTAACAATTTACAAATGGACGGAATGGAGCTTGTGGCGGGAGCAGCAGGGCTTGACAGGATAGTGTCATGGACGTATCTGGTGCAGACAAAGCCTTATAAGGATCATATGAATCCGGGCAACTTTGCGCTGCTTGTGGTAGATTATAAGAGATTTTCCATGGACGAAGCATATGATGCCATGGTTGAGCTGAATGAGCTGGGGATATCGGGCTTTGCGATTTCGGTTGTGGAGGACAGGGAAGAGACACCACAGAGGATGAAGGACAAGGCTGATGAGCTCAAGCTGCCGTTGTTTTATATCCGGTGGGAGGGAGCTACTTTTGTAGATATTGCGCAGAGCGTCGGAGAACTGCTTTTAGAGACCAGTGTGGATAATAAAAGGACCGGGGACTACCTGTACAACCTGCTTTTTTGGATATGAGGTAAATGATAAGTATATCGAGAAGATTTCTGCACAGTTTGGTCTGACCTTTGACCGGCCGTACAGAGTGGGAATCATCGTGATAGACCGCAAATACGGAGTGAATCTGGAGCAGGACGAGCACACATATACATACTATACCGACTGCCTGAACCGCGAGGTTATCCATATGAAGAAAACGCCTATGTATATGAGGTTTTTAAACAAATTTGTGCTTCTTTTTGAGGAGACAAAGGATATGGAGACGGAGCGTCAGATTGAAAGGATACTTGGGGATTTAGACAGTCGTGCACCATTTGCAGGGCTCATTCACAGCACATGCATACTCGGTGCTGCATACAGGAAGCCTGCGGATTTTGGCAAGAGCTATCAGGAGGCGAAAAATCTCATCCCCAAAAAGGATATTTTACCCAATCCGACCAACAAGAAGGTAATCAGTGCCAGCTCCATGGGCATATACAAGTATATGTTCAATAGTGGCAATCAGCAGGAAATCATGGATTATTGCAACGAGAAGCTAAAGCGGCTTGAGATGTATGACAATGCAAACGGCTCGTTTCTCATAGATACGCTGCTCAATTATTATATGTGTGGCTTTAATGTCCAAAAAACGGCACAGATGATGTACGTTCATCGTAATTCCCTGCAATACCGTCTGAAAAAGATAGAGGAAATACTGGAAATCAGCCTTGATGACTCGATGGAATATCTGGATGTAGTTAATTGTATTCTTGTAAAAAGGCTTATGTTTAATTAGTTACTGTAAAAATGCACAAACAAATTGTGCAAAATTAACATTGCAAAGCTGCTTCATTAAGTTTATTATACGAACTAAGCAAAGGCGCTGGAGAAAAACTCCGGCGCCTTTTCGTATTTCAATAATCAAGGAGGAAAAGCTTATGATGAAGAGAAGTAAGAGATTTGCAGCATTGATATTGACGGTGTAATGGCAGCGACAACATTGTTTGGATGTGGTTCGTCATCAGGAGGAGCTGCCTCAGATAGCTCAGCGGCAGACAGCTCATCAAAGAAGGTTTTAAAGGTTGGTATGGAATGTGCATATGCTCCATTCAACTGGACACAGGATACAGATACCACACCGGACGGCAGCAAGGCAGTCAAGATAGCAGGCTCTGATTACTATGCATACGGCTACGATGTAGCAGTGGCACAGAAGCTTGCAGACCAGATGGGAATGGGCCTTGAGGTACATAAGGTTGAGTGGTCATCAATCGGTATCTCACTCGATGCAGGAGATTATGACTGTATCATCGCCGGTATGGGCAAGACAAAGGAAAGAGAAGCGTCATACGCATTCACAGAGCCTTATTACTATAGAAACAACTGTATTGTTGTTTAAAAAGGGCGGCAAGTATTCAACTGTAAAGGGTCTTTCAGATCTCACAGATACAGGCTGCAAAGTAACGACACAGCTTGGAACAGGCTGGATTCCACTTTTAGACCAGATAAAGGGTGCTGAGCAGTCAGGAAACTTTGAGACTACATCAGAGTGCTTCCTCGCAATATCAAACGGCAGCGCAGATGTATGTGTAATCGATGTTCCGACAGCAGAGTCAGCAGCACTGACAAACGATGATTTACAGATTATCGAGCTGGATGAGAATGATACATTCACAGGTGATGATGAAATGGTAAATGTATGTATCGCAACAAGAAAGGATGATACAGCACTCAGAGATAAAATCCAGGATGCCATGAATGCAATCGGCTGGAATGACAAGGCAAAGATGGATGAGCTGATGGATCAGGTTCTGACACAGCAGCCGGCAGCCAACTAGTTGTTAGAGATTTATCTGATTCACGGAAAGATGAAGGACTGTGGGATGATGTTATATCGCATCATCCCACAATAGTCTGATAAACCGGCGTAAGCTGGGGATTAGAGAGATAAAAGTGAGGTAGCAGTATGATGATAAGTAATCCAAGTAATTCGTTAGAATGGATGGTATTTCTGGCGCAGAAATATTCAAGCATGTTTATCAAAGGAACCTGGCTTACGCTGTACATATCGGTAGTTGGTACATTGGTTGGCTTCGTATTGGGATATATCGTAGGCATAGTAAATGATGTAAAGCTTAACGATGGCGACAACATCGTAAAAAAGGTCCTTATCCGTATAGTAAAGGTGATATTTACAGTTTATGTTGAAGTATTCAGGGACACACCAATGATAGTTCAGGCGATGATCGTGTACTATGGAATACGCCAGATGGGCTATGAAAACCTGACACCTGTATTTGCAGGTATTCTCGTAACTGTATTAAATACAGGTGCCTACATGGGAGAGACAGTCAGAGCAGGAATCGGATCAATAGATATGGGACAGCGCGAGGGCGCATGGGCCATGGGAATGTCACCGTTTAAGACAATGCTCTATGTAGTTTTGCCGCAGGCGTTCAAGAACATCATTCCTGAGATGGCAATACATTCCTTTTAAATCTGAAGATGACATCAGTACTCAATGTTATCGCTGTGCAGGAGCTTTTCATGGCTGCCAAGACAGTCGGTGGAAACTACTACAAGTACTTTGAGTCATATCTGGTCATCGCGGTAATTTACTTTGTACTTTGCTTTGTATTTGATAAGCTCTTCAAGCTGATTGAAAAGAAGCTGCAGGGCAAGACAGACTATGCACTCGCAGTTGAGTACATGGATAATGAATAGGAGGCACAATATGAGTGAGACAGTAATTTCAATTAAGGATTTAAGCAAATCATTTGGTGATCATGAGGTACTTAGAAAGATTGATATTGATGTGCATTCCGGCGAGGTCATCTGTATTGTGGGCTCCTCAGGTTCGGGAAAATCCACACTGCTTAGGTGCATCAACAAGCTTGAGAAACAGACCTCAGGAAAGATTTTATATCACGATAAAGAGGTCAGAAATGTACAAAAGGATATCAATGATTACCGTTCAAAGGTGGGAATGGTGTTCCAGTCCTTCAATTTGTTCAACAATATGACAGTGCTCCAGAACTGTATGCTTTGTACAAGAAGGGTGCTTCATCTGCCAAAGCAGGAGGCCTTTGACAGGGCAATCACGCATCTGAAGGCAGTCGGCATGGCTCCTTATATCAATGCAAAGCCATCGCAGCTCTCAGGAGGACAGAAGCAGCGAGTTGCCATTGCCAGGTCGCTTTGTATGAACCCGGAGGTGCTTTTATTTGATGAGCCGACCTCGGCGCTTGACCCTGAGATGGTCGGAGAGGTGCTAAATGTCATGAAGGACCTTGCAAGAACCGGACTTACGATGATAATCGTTACACATGAGATGGCATTTGCCAGAGATGTTTCTACAAGAACTATTTTCATGGACTCAGGATATGTGGCAGAGGATGCAGCACCGTCAGAGCTGTTTACAAATCCTAAGAATCCAAGAACAAGAGAATTCTTAAGCAGATATCTGGCTGGCTAGATATGGTTGGCATTCAGAAGGAGGAAATGATAAATGGATAATTTTGTAGTAACCTTTGCCAGAGGATTTGGAACAGGCGGAAAAGCAATAGCATCACAGCTGGCAAAAGAGCTTGGAATACACTGTTATGAGAACCGTATTCTGACTCTTGCAAGCCAGCTGAGCGGACTTGACGAGAATGTGTTTCAGGAGGTAAATGAGAAGCTGCGTGAAGAGGGCGGATTTACGAGCTTTTTGCGAGGGCTTCCAAGAGCAAAGGGATATATATCGAGAAATGAGAAGTTCAAATCAGATGACAGGCTCTTTGAGTATCAGAGCCAGATTATCAACGAGCTCGCGGACAAAGAATCCTGCGTCATAGTAGGAAAATGTGCCGACTATGTATTAAAGAACCGCCCAAATGTGGTGAGCATATACATTGAGGCACCGCGTGCATTCTGTGTGGAGCGTACCATAGCCAATATGGGTGTGACACCGGAGGTGGCAAATGCCACTATTGAGAGAACAGATAAGTTCAGGGCAGATTATTACAAGTACTATACACACGGAAATTACTGGACCAATCCGGTGAACTACGACCTGACACTAAACAGTGAGCGTGTCGGTGTGGAAAACTGTGTGAAGACGATAGAGCAGTATCTGATCATAAAGGGCTTTATCAAGGCTGATATGATTAAGCCGGTGTGAGAACTCATATAAAAAGTATATAACAAAAAATTGCAGCTCGTGTATTGAGCTGCAAATTTTTGTTATTATTATATAGATATGTCTATCCAAGCAAAGCCTTATCAGAAGCAAATTCCTCGCCGGAAACCTCCTCAAACTTCATGAGCAGATCCTCCACAGTGAGGTTTTTCTTTTCCTCGCCTGAGATATTAAGGACAACCTGTCCGTTATTCATCATGATGAGTCTGTTTCCGTGAGCGATGGCATCACGCATGTTGTGTGTGACCATCATGGCTGTCAGGCTGTTCTCCTTGATGATTTTGTCTGTGAGAGAGAGCACCTTTGAGGCTGTCTTTGGGTCGAGAGCAGCGGTGTGCTCATCCAAAAGCAGTACCTTCGGCTTCTGGAGTGAAGCCATGAGCAGTGTAACAGCCTGACGCTGCCCACCTGAGAGCAGACCAACCTTTGATGTCATTCGATCCTCGAGTCCCAGGTCAAGCTCCTTTAAAAGCTCGTGGAAATGCTCCTTTTCAGCCTTTGTGATACCCCAGCCAAGACCACGGCGCTTTCCGCGGCGCGCTGCAAGTGCGAGGTTTTCATCAATCTGCATAGTTGCGGTAGTTCCTGTCATTGGATCCTGGAACACACGTCCCAGAAATGATGCACGCTTGAACTCAGGAAGTCCTGTGACATCCACTCCATCAATGAGAATTGAACCATCATCAACAGGCCATGTGCCTGCAACGGCATTGAGCATGGTCGATTTTCCGGCACCGTTTCCACCGATAACAGTGACGAAATCGCCCTCCTCAAGTTTTAGGTTTACACCATTAAGGGCATGCTTTTCATTGATTGTGCCCGGATTGAAGGTTTTATGTACGTTTCTAATCTCTAGCATTTATTTGCCCTCCTTTGCGTTAAGTGCTGCAGCAGAGCGTTTGCCGGCCTTTTTGAAGGAGGCCTTGCTCTTGCCCTTCAGGTAAGGCACTGCAAGGAAAATTGCCACGATGATTGCAGTGAAGAGCTTTAAGTCATCACTTGGCATCTGCAGCCACAGAACAATTCCGATTACAATGTAGTAAACAATTCCACCAAATATGACAAAGATAAGTTTTCCCATGAAATTCATGTGCTTTCCGAGGATTGCATCGCCGAGCACCTCACCGATGATAACTGCGGCGAGACCGATGACGATTCCACCACGGCCCATGTTTACATCGGAAAAGCCTGAGTACTGTGAAAGCAGACCGCCTGAGAGCGCTACAATTGCATTTGAAAGCGCAAGACCGATGAGCTTCATGTTGTCAATGTTGATACCCTGAGCTTTGCTCATCGCAGGTTGCAGCCTGTGGCACGGATAGCAGAGCCCTGCTCTGTTCCGAAATACCAGTAAAGCACCGCGATAATTACAACCGAGAAAATCACACCGACAATTATCGCATGTGTCAGGTTACGCGATGAAAGCACCAGATTATATTTATCTGCGCTAAGTGCCTGGTTGGCGTGGCGCTGCATGATATTTAAGTTGATAGAGTAGAGAGCTATCTGTGTAAGGATTCCTGCCAGAATCGGAGGAATGCCGAGCTTTGTATGTAAGAGACCGGTGCAGAGTCCTGCGAGCAGACCGGCAATACATGCGCAAAGCAGTGAAACCCAGATATTGTAGCCGTTAATCGTCATCATAACAGTTACGGCACCGCCTGTTGCAAATGAGCCATCAACCGTCAGATCGGCGAAGTCCAGCAGTCTGAAAGTGATATAAACACCGAGTGCCATGATACCCCAAATCAGACCCTGGGCTATATTGCCCGGAAGGGCATTGGTGAATGCAACCGGATTTAAGGTTGCAAAATAATTCATTAGAATCATTTTATTAAATACCTCCATAGTGCAGCTGTTTATTCAGCTGAGATTTCCTCATAGCCGTCCGGAACTGTAATTCCAAGCTCCTTGGCGCGGTCCGGAAGGTACTCCTTAGTGAACTTAGGAGCGCTCTTGACCTCCATAGTTTTGATGTCTGTACCATTTACAAGGATATCGTAAGCCATCTCACCTGTTGTGTATCCAAGGTCATAGTAGCTGATAGAAAGTGTTGCCACACCACAGCCCTTAGCGATTCCTTCCTCGCCAGCGAAGATAGGTTTCTTAGCCTGTGAAGCTACATTGTTGATAGCCTCTGTACATGAAGCAGCAGTGTTGTCAGTTGGGATGTAGATTGCATCAGATGCATCACATGCGCTCTGTGTTACTGCAGCGACATCATTTGAATCAGAGAATGTGTACTCTTTTACAGTGTATCCCTCGTCCTCAAGGTATTTGGTAATAGTTGTTGACTGGTAGATACTGTTTGGCTCAGATGAGCAGTAGATGATACCGATGTTCTTTGCATCCGGGAAGAGCTCCTTGATGCATTTAGCCTGCTCATCGAGTGGAGCGAGGTCTGTAGTACCTGAAATATTCTTTCCTGTAGTGCCTGACCAGTCTGACATATCAAGAGCTGTAGCGTAGTCTGTGATAGATGTTCCGAGAATCGGAATAGAGTCTGTGGCTGCTGAAGCGGCCTGAAGAGCTGCTGTAGCATTTCCAAGGATAAGGTCATAGTCGTTGGTGACGAACGTGGTGCAGATTGTAGAGCATGTAGAAGCATCTCCTGCGGCATTCTGCTCGTCAAAGGATACCTCGTCTCCGAGCTTATCCTTTAATGCGTCCTTAAAGCCCTTTGTAGCGGCATCGAGAGCCTCGTGCTGTACGAGCTGGCAGATACCTACCTGATATTTGGCATCTGAGTTCTTGCCTGACTGTGTGCCACCGTTTGCTGAACCGGAATCTCCGCATCCGGCAAGTCCAAGAACCATTGTTCCGGCAAGAACAAGTGAAGCTAAAATTTTAGATCTCTTTTTCATGATAATTCCTCCTTTTGTCAGCGCTTTAAAGCGTTGATGTATCAATTAGGTAAATTATATTAACTTATTAATGAGAAGTCAAGGGAAGATGAGGAAAAAGTATGGCTTAATGTATATAAATGATGGATAATAATCTATAATTGACAATAAACATAGCATCAATAAAATGGTAAAGGAAGAAAACACTTTGATAAATATAGCGAAATGTGATGATGATTTAGTTTTTGCGTCAAAAATGGAAGCAATATCTTAAAAAGTGGAGCTTATGGTCTCCATTTGTTTCGCTGTGGTTAGGGAGCTGTTTTAGGAATTTCAGCAGTTTCAGCTACTTTTTGGGGATTTTTCCGGCAGTTTCGCTGTGATTAGGGGAGCTGTTTTGGGGATTCCAGTGGTTTCAGCTACTTTTTTATGGATTTTTCTGGCTGTTTCGCTGTGATTAGGGGAGCTGTTTTGGGGATTTCAGCGGTTTCAGCTACTTTTTTCCAGAATTTTTCCTGCTTTTGGGCTGGATTGGGGTGCTGTTTTAGAAGTTTTAGGGATTACAGCTACCCAAGGTCTTCCTGCTATCAACCTATGGCTATTGTACATTATGCTAATTTAGTGTGGGGAATATTATGCTAAAGAATAAAAATGATGGTTCATACTGGATTTCCGCAGTAAAATTATTAAAAAACTTCGCATTAAAAGAAACCATCTTAAAATGCGAAGTTTTTTACATAATTATTCAGCTACAACCTTGGCAAATTTCTTCTTACCACGTCTGATAATGAGACCCTCGCCCTTGAAATCGTCGAGAGTGTATTTTGTAGAGATATCAGTTACCTTCTCATCTGCAACGGAAACACCGCCCTGCTGGATATTTCTGCGGCCGTCTCCTCTTGAATCGCAAAGTCCTGCTTTTACGAGAACAGAGATGATATCAAGCTCTCCGTCAGGAAGTCCTCAGCTGTAACAGTAACTGTAGGCATATTTGCGTTGTTGGCTCCGCCTGCGAAAAGTGCATGGCTTGCCTCTTTAGCCTTTGTGGCTTCCTCCTCACCGTGAACAAGCTTTGTAAGCTCGAATGCCAGGATTTCTTTAGCTTCGTTGAGCTGTGCGCCCTCCCAGCTTTCCATCTTGTCAATTTCCTCGAGAGGAAGGAAGGTGAGCATTCTGATACATTTAAGAACATCGGCATCAGAAACGTTTCTCCAGTACTGGAAGAACTCGAAAGGTGTTGTCTTGTTAGGATCAAGCCATACTGCACCGGACTGTGTCTTGCCCATCTTCTTTCCCTCCGAGTTTAGGAGCAGGTTGATTGTCATAGCGTATGCGTCTTTTCCAAGCTTACGTCTGATAAGCTCTGTTCCACCGAGCATGTTGCTCCACTGGTCGTCTCCACCGAACTCCATGTTGCAGCCGTATTTCTGGAAAAGTGTGTAGAAATCGTAGCTCTGCATTATCATGTAGTTGAACTCAAGGAAGGAAAGACCTTTTTCCATACGCTGCTTGTAGCACTCAGCTGTAAGCATACGGTTTACTGAGAAATGAGCACCAACCTCGCGAAGCACGTCCACGTAGTTTAAGTCCATCAGCCAGTCAGCGTTGTTTACCATGATAGCTTTTCCTTCGCCAAAGTCGATGAAGCGGCTCATCTGTTTCTTGAAGCACTCTACGTTGTGGTTGATAGTCTCTGTTGTCATCATCTGGCGCATATCTGTACGTCCTGATGGATCTCCGATCTGTGCGGTACCTCCACCGATAAGCACGATAGGCTTGTTTCCGGCCATCTGAAGTCTCTTCATAAGGCAAAGAGCCATGAAATGTCCAACGTGAAGGCTGTCTGCTGTAGGATCAAAGCCGATGTAGAAGGTAGCCTTTCCGTTGTTTATAAGCTCTTTGATTTCTTTTTTTCGTCTGTTACCTGCGCGATGAGGCCGCGGGCAACTAATTCGTCATAAATTGTCATGATTTTCCTCCTGATAAGTTGAATCTGTATTTTGAAAAATAAAATGATATGAGGGTCAAAAGGTATTTTGCCCCTCATTTATGATTAATCAGATTACTACATGCTACGCATTCCCGTAATCTGACTACACCTCGAAATCCGCTAATTTCCTGCGTCCCCACAGCAAATTGCTACTTTCTCGGTGTAGTGCGGGTCACTAAGGTATACATCGAATTGCATGCAAGCATGCATCGATGTTACCTTTTGACCCTTTAATCATAAAATATCCCCCTCATCCATTTAAGGACGAGGGGGATTTCTCGCGTTACCACCTTAATTTGCATCCTGCTCGCACAGGAATGCCTCCGTGAGTTGTCACACATTATTCGACATATATTATATAGTGAAAATAGCCGATTCTGCTAACACTCCGGCACTATAACGTGTGCCAATACGTTGCAGCTTATTAATCGAACCGTGGATATTTAACCATCCGGTATGACGTTCGGTAAGCTCCGGGATGTATTCCAGATCTGTTTCCTTGTGCCTCTCACCTGCCGGCAGCTCTCTGTAAGTATTGCAGAAATGTACTTATTCCCATCAAAGCCTGTTGAAATGTAATTGTGCTTCAATTGACGATATTATAGCCGTTTAAGAAGGGGTTTGTCAAGGGTGCAAAAAGCAGTGTATGAAAAGTATGAAAAGCTTTTTTTAATTATTGCACTCTGACCTGTGGTGATGTATACTTTGAATAACAAACAAACTTTGGTTATGAAAGGAAGAAAAAAAATGAGCATATATTATATTATTATGAGTATGATTGACGGCTTTGAGGCGTTTATCAATCTTGCAGTTGTGGTACTGACAATTATTGCATCATGGATTATGTATGCAAAGGCAGGAGAGCCCGGCTGGGCGGCTATTGTACCGTTTTACAGCTCATACGTCAGATTTAAGATTGCAGGGAAAAAGAAGCTGTTCTGGGGATATCTTGTGGCTACTATCGGAATTATAGTGGGATGTATTATATTGATGTATGAGATTATTGCATCAGGACTTTCTGTTATGACATCCAGTTATATGGGGTCGTATTATGATTCTACCTATGGATATGCAGGAAGCCGCATCGGAGCTCACATGGGCATGCTGATATTTGCGGTTATCCTGATTATTGCAGCAATGATTGTGGCATTGGTTATGAGTATCCTCTGCTGTGTCGGACTGTCACATGCGTTTGGCAAGGGAGCAGGATTTGCCTGCGGACTTATATTCCTCAATGTGATTTTTATTTGTATTATTGCCTTCAACAAAAAAATTGTTTATGTGGGAAACGGATATAGTAATAATAACTACTATAATCCATATGGTTCAAACGGATACGGTCAGCAGTATGGTCAGAACATGTACGGAAACGGAACAAATCAGCAGTACGGTCAGAACATGTACGGAAACGGAACAAATCAGCAGTACGGTCAGAACATGTACGGAAACGGAGCAAACCAGCAGTACGGTCAGAATATGTACGGAAACGGAGCAAATCAGCAGTACGGCCAGAACATGTACGGAAACGGGGCAAATCAGCAGTACGGCCAGAACATGTATGGAAACGGCGCAGCTCAGGGAGGGATGCTCAAAATTCCTACGGTACATCACAACAGCAGTCATGGAATGATGAGTATAACAACAAAGATTACGAATAAATAATAAGAATAAAGCGCATGAATAAAAGCTATAAATAAATGTTATAGTACAAATTTGTATCATTCTCTTGACATATAGAGTCAGAGGACTATAATACAAAACAAGATTTAAATAAATATGTTCACCAAAATTCGTTGATGAGAACAAGGTCCGATTTGTATTTATTTTCAGAGAGCCTGTGGGCGGTGCGAACAGGCAATGATCAGATTGGAATATCCTCTCTAAGAAGCGGGCTGAAAGCATTAAGCGTGTCTGTAAACCTCGCCGGTGTCCACCGTTATATGGAAAGCATATGCTGGTATGCAGAGTGTCACAGTAATACACTGTGGAATCAGGGTGGTAACGCGGATTATTTCGTCCCTTTTCAGATTATGTCAATCTGGAAAGGGATTTTTTGATTCCATAAAAGAGTTTTAGTGAGCAGAAAAATGTTAAGGAGGCTTACAATGAAAGCATTACAAAAAGTAAGTAAATTTTTATCAGACTACACATCGATAGTTGTCATAGCAATCGCCGTAGTCACATTTCTGGTTCCGAATCTGATGGCCTGGGTAAATCAGATGCTGTTTGTGGATCCGGTATCCAACAAGTTCACATGTCAGTCAATAATTATCGGAATCATCATGTTTAGTATGGGACTTACACTTACGACACAGGATTTCAAGATACTCGCACAGAGACCATTTGATATATGTGTAGGTGCAATCGCACAGTATCTTATCATGCCGTTTCTTGCATTTGGTATCTCAAAGGCGTTGAATCTGCCTGACGGAATCACACTTGGACTTATCCTCGTAGGCTGCTGTCCTGGTGGTGTTTCTTCAAACATTATGTCATACCTCTGCGGTGGTGATGTGGCATTCTCAGTTGGAATGACAACAGTTTCCACATTGCTCTCACCATTTATGACACCGCTTCTGGTATCATTGCTTGCAAGCGGAACACATGTCTCAATAAAGGCGCTTCCGATGTTTGTGTCAATCATTGAGACTGTAATCTTTCCTGTAGCGGTTGGATTTTTACTCAACTACCTGCTTGGAAAGAAAAAAGGCATTTGCTGAGGCTCAGAAGGTCATGCCTGGTATTGCGGTGCTTGGTCTGGCATTCGTTGTAGGTGGTGTTGTATCATCACAGGGCTCAAAGTTCTTTACATCAGGAGTAGTAATTTTTGCGGCAGTTCTGTTACATAACGGACTTGGATATCTGCTCGGATACGGTGCAGGAAGGCTGGTAGGCATGAACACAGCCAAGAAGAGAACCATCTCTATCGAGGTTGGTATGCAGAATGCAGGTCTTGCCACAAACCTTGCCACAACTACAGCACAGTTTGCTTCAACACCTGAATCAGCCATCATCTGTGCAGTGTCATGTACATGGCATTCAATCTCAGGCACACTGCTTGCCGGAGCCTTTGCATTAAAGGACAAAATGGCTGCTAAAAAGGCAGAAGAAGCCGCTGAGACAAAGACAGCATAAAGAGAATGAATACCTATTATAACCGATTGGTAAATTAAACAAAAATAATAGAAATTAAAAATAAATTATGTATAAAATATTTATTGAAATTTGTTAAAAAAAGAGTAAACATAATATACAAATAAAATTAAGATAAACAAAAGAAAGAGGTAATAATATGAGTGGAATCTTAATGATGGTAATAGCCATTGTTGTGCTCGGTGGAGCGTACTTATTATATGGCCGTTATCTTCAGAACAAATGGGGCATTGACCCAAATGCCAAGACTCCTGCCTACGAGATGGAGGACGGAGTGGACTATGTACCGGCCGATACCAATGTAGTATTCGGACATCAGTTTGCATCTATAGCAGGTGCTGGACCAATCAACGGACCGATCCAGGCAGCAATTTTCGGCTGGCTTCCGGTTATGCTCTGGATCCTGATCGGTGGTGTATTTTTTGGAGCAGTTCAGGATTTTGCATCTATGTACGCTTCAGTTAAGAACAAGGGTCGTACAATCGGTTACATCATCGAGGAGTACATCGGTAAATTAGGAAAGAAATTATTCCTGTTATTCTGCTGGCTGTTCTGTATACTTGTTGTTGCAGCCTTCGCAGATGTCGTAGCCGGAACCTTCAATGGTTTTGCTGCTGATAAAGCAGGTGAGGTTACAAAGGTTGTAGCCAACGGAGCAGTTGCAACTACATCAATGCTTTTCATCATAGAAGCAGTTGCACTTGGTTTCTTCCTTAAATATTCTAAGTTCAACAAATGGATTAACACACTTGTTGCAATCGCATTACTTATAGTAGCTATAGCACTGGGACTCAATTTCCCAATGTATTTAAACCTTAGCATGGCACATAATTATATTTGCATATATACTTATAGCCAGTGTTACACCTGTATGGGCACTGCTTCAGCCACGTGATTACCTTAACAGCTACCTGTTAATCTTCATGATCGTAGGTGCGATAATCGGTGTATTTGTTGCAAATCCTGCTTGTAACCTTGATGCTTTCACAGCATTTGCAATCCCTGATGCAAACGGAAACCCACAGTATCTGTTCCCAATCTTATTCGTAACAATCGCCTGTGGTGCAGTTTCAGGTTTCCGTTCACTTGTATCATCAGGTACTGCTTCTAAGCAGATAAAGAATGAGAAGAACACGCTTCCTGTTTCATTTGGCGCCATGCTTATGGAGAGTATGCTTGCAATCCTTGCACTTATCGCAGTAGCATCATTCAGTAAGGGAGAGGCAGCAGCTCAGTGACTTACAACACAGCCACAGATTTTCGCAGGAGCTATCGCAAACTTCCTGTCAGTAATCGGTTTACCACACTCACTTGTGTTCACACTGATTAACCTTGCTGTATCAGCCTTCGCTCTGACATCACTTGATTCAGTAGCCAGAGTCGGACGTCTGTCATTCCAGGAGTTCTGGCTTGATTCAGACACAGATGATGACAATATGAGTCCATTTGTCAAGCTGATGACAAACAAATACTTTGCAACAATCATCACACTGGTACTTGCATTCCTGCTTACAAAGGTAGGCTATGCAGAGATATGGCCACTGTTTGGTTCAGCTAACCAGCTCTTATCAGTACTTGCACTTGTTGCCTGCGCAGTATTCTTAAAGAAGACAAAGCGTCAGGGCTGCATGCTCTGGATTCCAATGGTATTCATGATGGCAGTTACATTTACTGCACTTGGCATGACAATCTACAAGCTTACAAAGGCATTATTCTCTGTAGGACTTGACCTTGGAAATTCATTACAGCTTATATTCGCAGTATTACTGCTCATCCTTGGTGTGCTTGTTGCAATTCAGGGTGTGAAGAAGCTCTGTGAGAAATCAGAAAGCAAGAAAGCTGCAGCTTAAGAAGAAAAATATAATGGGAGCCTGATATCAGGCTCCCAATTTCTGTCCTTTCCCATGAAAAATACTGCTAAAGATTCCGGACCAACCTGGCTTCCGGTGCAGAAATCATAGGTGGTATTTATCACATCGCGCACCTTTATGCGCTTTTTAATCTGTTCAATCACATAGAGCGAATCTTCATATGCGTCAGCATGTGCCACTCCGATAATCTGATTTTCAGGGTCTGTAATGTTGTCGCATAACAGATTGACAAGCTCATTTAGTACGGCTTTTCGGCCACGACATTTTCTGAACTGTACAATATATCCGTCCTTGCTGCCCCTTAGGATAGGCTTGATACTTAGCATGTTGCCAACCAAAGCAGTGGTTCCGCTTAATCTGCCGGTTCTTGCAATATACTTTAAATTGCCCACGGTAAACACACCGTTTAATCTGGCAGGATAGGTCTCTATCGTGTCAGCCACCTCATCAAAGCTCATGCCCTTCTCACGCATTTCGCTGGCGTATATTGCGAGAAGTCCCTGTCCGAGGGAAGCATTTAATGAATCCACCAGGCGTATTTTTCTGCCGTTACTGCAATCATCAAGGACAGCATCGGCTGCGACACGGGCCGAGTTGTAGTTGCCGCTTATGTTTTTACTGAGGGAAAAATACAGGATATCCTTGTCAGCCTCAATGATTTCCCTGAAGGTATCCTCAAAGATTCCGCTGCTGATAAGTCCGGTCTTTACCTCGGCACCTTCTCTTATAGCGTCATAGTATTCCTTACCCTTTGCCCGCTCCTGTTCCGGTGTGAGGTCAGGCTCAAAGCATGTCATTTCCTTTGCGTTGACAATGTTTACAAATGATAACACCTTGATTATATATTTTTTACGTAGCTCTGCAGGAATGTTTGCCGCAGAGTCAACAATTATTTCAAACATATTTACCCTCGTATTTCTATAATCATTGGTTAACTGTAGTTATGCATCACATACATTGCAATTATATTCCATTAATATATGTGGTTGCAAAGAATAGTATATGTAGTTCTTAATACTATGTCAATGACTTTTGCCATGTTTAGTAAAAATTTAGAATATTTAGACAGAGTGATCAGGGATGTAGTGTTATAGTAGAAATAATAGATATATAGATTCAATGAAACAGAGGAAAAATATGAGTGATATAAAATTAGGCTGTCACGTAGGCATGGCAGGAAAAGATATGTTTCTGGCATCAGCCAGGGAAGCAGCGTCATATGGCGCGAATGTGTTTATGCTCTACACCGGGGCACCACAGAACACGAGAAGAAAGGAAATCTTTGAGCTCAACATAGACGCAGGCTGGGAATATGCACATGAGCATGGGATAAATGAGATAGTGGTCCACGCGCCATACATCATAAATCTGGCAAACACCGTAAAGCCTGAGACATACGAGCTGGCAGTGGAGTTTCTGGAAAAGGAGATAGTAAGGACCGCGGCAATGAAGAGCCGCATACTGGTGCTTCATCCGGGAAGTCATGTAAATGCCGGTGAGCAGGCTGGAATCGCACAGATTGTAAAGGGACTTAACACAGTGCTCAATCAGAATGATGACGATGTGTTTATCGCACTTGAGACGATGGCTGGAAAGGGCAGTGAAATAGGCCGTTCCTTTGAGGAGCTTAAGGCAATCTATGATGGAGTGGACAGGAAAGAAAGGCTGCGTGTCTGCTTTGATACGTGCCATGTAAATGATGCAGGATACGATATTGTGAACCATTATGATGAGGTTTTTGCAGAGTTTGACAGGGTGATAGGGCTTGAGCAGATAGCGGTATTTCATGTGAATGACAGTTTAAATCCTCTCGGAGCACACAAGGACAGGCATGCAAATATAGGCAAGGGAACCATCGGCTATGACACACTGCACCGCCTGGTGCATGATGAGACCTTTGCAAATGTACCAAAGATTCTGGAAACACCATGGCTTTTGAGGAGGGCTCTATGAAGAAGACTATTCCTCCTTATAAAGAGGAAATTGAATGGCTTCTTAAATAAGAAGGTGGCTAAAAATGTATGGAGAGGTTTTGCATTACAGACAGTAAGATAATGGAGGCATAATAGATGAAGGAAAAAACCTACGAGGGAACTAAAAAAACACAGAATGGTTTAAAGAGAATGTTTTTTTTCTGCGCTTGCGATATTATTGCAGGCAGTTTTCATGGTCTATATGCTTACAAGGCTAAATGAATATGCGGCAGCGATAAATACGACCACAAGCGTCCTGGCGATCATACTTGTGCTCGGACTGTACAATCGTGAGCAGACCGCATCCATGACTACACCATGGATTATACTGATACTGGCATTTCCGATAATGGGAGTGTCACTTTACCTGTTAGTCGGACTAAACGGCGCACCGCGTAAGATGCGTGCACGGTTTGAAGAGGTGGATTCCATGCTTCTTCCATGTCTGCCTGAAAACGCAGACATACTATCGGATATATGAAAAGGTGCCACAGGCAGCCGGAATTTCAACATACCTGGCAAAAAATGTACTATATCCGGTATATCAGAACACGGATGTGACATATTATGATCAGGCGTCAAAGGGACTAGAAGCGCAGCTTAGCGATTTATCAAAGGCCAGGAAATTTATTTTCATGGAGTATCACGCCATAGAGGACAAGGAATCGTGGCACCGTATCCAGAAGGTGCTCACGGAGCGCGTGCAGGCAGGAGTCGAGGTCAGGGTGTTTTATGATGATATGGGCTCAATCTTTTTTTTCATAGACAGGGATTTCTCGGAAAAGATGGAGAAGCTTGGCATCAAATGCAGGGTGTTCAACCCGGTTGCACCTGTCTTTAACATGTTTTTAAACAATCGTGACCATAGAAAAATCACGGTAATTGATGGAAAAATCGCATATACCGGCGGCTATAATCTGGCAAATGAGTACTTCAACGTGACACACCCATACGGAATCTGGAAGGATACGGGAATCAGGCTCGAGGGAGATGCTGTCAAGTCGTTTACCATCGCATTTCTCGAGATGTGGAATGCATCAGAGCGCAAGGTGCCGCGCGAGGTGGATGTATCGAAATATCTGCTGCACTATGATTATGAGGCAAAACAGAGTGGATTTATCCAGCCATATGCAGACAGCCCTCTCGATAACGAGCAGGTGGGGGAGGATGTCTATATCAGCATGGCAAACAAGGCTCAGCGTTATTGCTGGTTTATCACGCCTTACCTTATCATTACCGATGAGATGAGCCATGCGCTGACACTTGCCGCCAAGCGTGGAGTTGACGTGCGCATCATCACGCCGGGCATACCTGATAAGAAACCAATATACAGCGTGACACGCTCCTTCTACAACCAGCTTGTGAAGCATGGTGTGAGGATTTTTGAGTGGACACCGGGCTTTTGCCATGCAAAGATGAGTGTGGCAGACGATATAATGGCAACCTGCGGTACCATAAATCTTGACTATAGAAGCCTTTATCATCACTTTGAAAATGGCTGTTTTATGGCGGATTGTGAAGTGGTGCATGAAATCAGGGATGATTTTATCAGGCTTTTCACTGAGTCCGCGGAGGTGACGGAGAAGTACAGGACCGGAAGAAGTGCAAGACGAAGGCTGGGGCAGTCAATTATGCGGCTGTTTGCAGGGCTATTGTAGACTGAAAATAATGTGTATCAGGGAAGTGAGAGCATATGAGTGATTACGACAGCAAAATCATCAGAAAGCAGATAAGAGTGTACGGCTCGGTGCAGGGAGTAGGTTTCCGTTACAGAACAGAGCACGCGGCAGAAAGCGTTGGTGCAACAGGCTGGTGAGAAATGACCCTGACGGCTCGGTATTTATGGAAATACAGGGCACAGAGGAGCAGATAGACAGGGTATTTGCAATGGTGAGTCAGGGCACTTATGTAAATATAGAGAAAATGGATGCCAAATCAATACCGGTGGTTGAGGATGAACGGGGATTTCATACGAGAGAATCGCTTGGAGACTTCTGGGGACTATGGCACAGATAAACGGAGGCATCATATATGTTTTTTATGATGGGAATAACGGACGGCAGGAAGGACTTTGACTTCAATCAGGTCATTACCTGCGATGAATGTGGCAGGTATGGCAGGTATCAGGTGTATATGACATACATGGTGCTGTCACTGTTCTTTATTCCGTGTTTTAAATGGAACAGGCACTACTATGTGCAGACCACATGCTGTAATGCGCTTTACGAGCTTGATCCGGAAATAGGACGCAGGATAGCAAGAGGCGAGGACGTGGAGATATTGCCACAGCATTTGCAGCGTGTAAATCCGCAGTATGGTTATGGCTTTGAAAATAGAAGTGGAAACACAACAAAAAGATGCAGCAATTGTGGATATACAACTACAGAGGACTTTGAATTCTGTCCCAAATGCGGCAGGAGGCTGTAATGTGTTTCACGTTCTAATGATAATATGCTTTTACGAATCGACTGCAATAAGGCAGAGGATGGAGCATAGAAAGAGTTTCACAAAATCGGTATTTGACGATTTGGTGGTAAAAATTATTCCTCTTCAACAAGTTTAACAAAATCATCTGGCAGAATTATCTTTGTTCCACCTGCCTGATAATCTTTTATATTTCTTGTGACAATATAATCCATATCTTTTCTGGATGCCACCTTTTCAACAACTGCATCCTCATAGTCACTGATTGCAGATGCAAGTGCATCCATGCAGTCATCCGCTGTAACCTCTAATATTCCAGTCAATGAATAAAGCTTTCCCATTATCATCTTTGCTGCTTCTATGTTATGCAAATGTTTCCTTATAAGATAATAGATGTCTGTTGCTGAACTTGCAGTAATGTACATTTCGATTGTATGATTTGCTGCCATAAGAAATATTTCTTCTGCACTTTTATTCCATGGCTCTCTTGAAGTCAGGGCATCTATTATCACATTTGTATCTGCAAGAATCCTCATCTATTTTGCACCAAGCCTTTCTTCTTTTGCTTCATTCAGGTCTGCATCCTTTGGTAAGATTCCAAACAGGGATTTTGCTACTTATACTCTGTCCTGATGTGGATTTGTCAGTTTTGCCACTACCTTTCCGTTCTTTGTGATAAAAACATCTTCTTTTGCAGATAATAATAAATATTTTCCAAGATTATTTTTCAATTCAGTTGCTGTAATTGACATATCACCACTTCCTTTCTTCGTACTATTATTATACTCATTTTGTACGATTTTATCAATGTATTTAGCTGGAAAATATTACTCGGTGTACTAGTTGTATCCTCCACATTATTTGCCATTGACAACCCTATGGAGTATGCCCGGTTGGTCTTGGATAACGAGATGCAGGCTTGGGTGGATTAGGAAGATAGTTTAGATATATGGTAAATCAATCGCCTATTAGTGAGACAATAATTATTTTTACACAAACCAGCTTATTCGTGGTAGAATAAAACCACAGATAAGCTGGTTGTTTGTTTAAAAAGAGAATCTTATGAAAACCAAACAACCGGAACTAAACAAAATCACAGCACTCTACGAGAGATTATCCCGTGATGATGAGCAAAGCGGTGACACAAAGCACCGGCGGTTATGAAAAGAAGGACAAAAACGGTAATCCTACATGAAAGTACACCAATGCACAGGACAATTACACCTGCTCCACTTACAGTAAAGCAAAGAACAAAGTGAATTGGAATTATCAGTAGATGCTTTGGAAAATGAAATTTAGGAGGAAAACACATGGAAACATGGTATTACGAGGTAGTGTCCATAGACGGAGACTATGCAAATCTAAAGAGATGCGATATTGAATCAGACGATCTGAAGCTTGTGGCAAGGGCACTGCTCCCACCGGAAATAATGGAGGGAAGCAGACTGAAATACGAGCTGATACAATATGAGATAATTTAGTAACTATTCAGAACCGCTGAGAAAAAAAAAAACTGATATAGTTACAAACATAATTGCCTTGAATTAGAGATATTAAGAATGCAGCAGAAATCTACGCAAAAAATACTGTTATTTAGTGTAGCAGCTCAAAAAGTGGAAAAAATAAAAGCCCTGTGCAAAACTCTTGGAATATCGGTGCAGCAGGTGGAAAAATCAGATTACGGACAGAAGCTCGGTGCGATAGCCGGAATAACCGGATTCAAAAAAGGATGGTTCAAGATATAGCGGAGCAGATTTTCCGGCGGAGCTTCTGGTCTTTTCAGGTATTAATTCATCACAAATGGATATTTTTCTGGCGGAATATAAGAAGGCAGGTATCGAACCAATCGGATGTAAGGCTGTCGTGACACCTGATAATGTATTTTGGAGTGCCGATAAGCTGTTTCGGGAGATATTCAGAGAGCACTTGTTTATGAGCAGGTAAATGAAAAAAGGAACCAACAGGTTCCTTTTTTTATATGTTTGCGCGCCATGGGCGCGCTCTAACGGGTGCAAGTCCCGAACATGTCCAGATAGTGGAAAGTGTATAGCTGAACAGCAAGGGGAGTCAAATCAGCACGATATAAATATTTCAAACTATGCAGCAGTTTCCCATATAAGAAATAATTCTATGAGACACTGGAAAACATCCGGAATCTGCACCCACAGTTTGAATGACAACAATCAACGAACCTTGATATCCTCACAAATGACCTCTTATCAATGCAACAGGGATAGTCTGCCCTTTTTTAGGCAGTTCTCTGGCAGAATGAGGTACTATGAGCGGATTCAAGACTATGGTCCTGTGTTAAATAGCAAAATCACAGTGTCGTGAATAATTCAGGATAAGTACTAGCTGGATGAACGGAATGAAATTATAATAGTAGCTATAGTATTAACGAATGGAGGAAGAAATGTGTACAAAATTCTAATAGTGGAAGACGATATAAATATTAGTGAAATGGTAACAGATTATCTTTCGGGAGAAGGATATGAAGTTTTACCAGTTTATACAGGAGAAAGTGCAATCTCAGCATTAGAACAGGAGTCTTATGATCTGGCTTTAATTGATTTAATGCTTCCTGGATGCAGTGGTTTTGATGTAGTGAAATCAATCAGAAAGAAAAGTGTAATGCCTGTTATTATAATAACTGCTAAGGACAATGATATAGACAAAACCAGAGGATTAAATTTGGGAGCTGATGATTATGTAACAAAACCTTTTTCTATCATAGAACTTGTTGCGAGAATAAAGGCTAATATACGAAGGGCAACAAAGTATATAAATGTCTCACATGAGGAGGAAATTATTCAAATTAAAGATTTGAAAATATATACAGACCAACATAAGGTTGAAAGAGGTGGAAAAATAATAAATTTAACGCATACTGAATTTGAAATATTGGTGTTACTTGCATCAAATCCAGGACGAGCCTTTTCGAAAGAAGAAATGTATTTGAAGATTTGGAATGAACCATATTATGGAAATGAACGTGTCCTTAATTCTCATATGAATAGGCTGAGGGGAAAATTAAATATTGATAATAGTAATAAGATGGATTATATTCAAACTTTATGGGGAATTGGTTATAAAATGGAGAAATAAGTATGGAACATATAAGCACTATAATTATGGTTTGCGTCATTATATGGGGCGTAATGCAAAAGCGAAAAATTTATCAATTAGAGAAAGAACTTAATTCTATTAAGGAACAAATTGAATATAGTATCAAATCAACACAAGGTTTAATTTTAACCTCAACTGAAAGCGTACCTATTAAAGAATTAGTAAAAAGTATTAATAATTTATTGAATGCATATTATAGCGGACAAGTTAATTGTAAGAAGCAGAAAGAGACAATGCAACAGGTTATGACAAATATATCACATGATTTGAGAACACCATTGACAGTACTTTCCGGTTATATAGAAATACTTGAAGAGAAATCATCGAAAATAGATATGCCGGAAGAAATTGTTGTAATAATTCATAAACTTTCAATAAAAAAATAAAAAACAGTGTACGTTTGATTAATCAGTTTTTTAATTTAGCACAAATTGAATCGGGTGATATTAAATACGACATAAAAAATATAATATCACTTCATTATGTAGAGAAATTGTTTTAGGCTATTATGATTTACTCTATACAAAAAGGGTATGATGTTGAAATTAATATTCCTGAATACCCGATCTTTGTCCGAATTGATAAGAAAGCTGCTATTAGAATTATTAAAAATATTATTGATAATGCAATTAAATATGGAGACGATGGAAAGTATTTAGGTATCACTGTAGAAGAAAAGGAAAAAGAAGTTTATGTTTTATTCGAGGATCATGGTCAGGGAATTGAGAATATTGAAATTGAAAAAATTTTCAATAGATCATATACATTAAGTGATACGAATAAAAACTATGAAAGTAGCGGTTTGGGGTTAGCAATATCAAAAAATCTGGCAAACGGTATGAATAGTGATATTCTGGTAAAAAGTATTCCTCATAAACAAACTGTTTTTAATTGGAAGATAAAAAGTGATAAAAATGATATTTAAAAAATAAAAAAGAGAAAAACAGAGCTTATACTTATTATTAGTTCGGAGGCGAGGCGATGAAAGAATACAAAATAGTGGGAGAACATCTGACGAAACAATATAAAAATCGTAAAGTTGTTAACGATGTAAGTATGCATGTGGTTAACGGTGAAATCTATGGTTTAGTAGGGCCAAATGGGGCAGGAAAGAGTACAATGTTGAAAATGTTGCTTAATCTTACAAAACCAGATATGGGTGAATTTACGATTGATGGAGTATCTGTTCAAAAAAAAATGGTTATCAGACATTACGTAAGGTTGGAGCAATTATAGAAAATCCGTATTTTTATGAACAGTTAACAGGAAGAGAAAATTTAGAACTGCATTGTGAATATATGGGATATCCTAATTTAGAAGAAATAGATAAAGTTTTAGGCTTGGTCTCATTAAAAAACATTGATGGGAAACATGTGTCGCAATATTCTATAGGGATGAAACAACGGTTAGCAATAGCACGTGCAATACTGACTCGTCCTGAAATTTTAATATTGGATGAACCTATAAATGGTTTGGATCCGGATGGGATTATAGAAATAAGAAGATTAATACAAGAACTTAATAAAGAACATGGGATCACCGTTATTATTTCCAGCCATATTCTTTCCGAGATGGAATTGTTAGCAGATACTGTTGGAATTATGAAAGATGGAAATATGATACAGGAAATCTCTATGAAAGACATCCACGAGCAAAATGCGGCTTATATAGAAATTGAAACAGATAATGCGGAAAAAGCAGGATATATACTGGATGAAATTTTACAAATTAAGCAATTTCGAGTTATATCAGATGGAATCATTCAGGTGTTTGATTTATCAAAAAGTGGAAAAGAGATCAGCAGTGCTTTGATGAAATATGGTATAGGTGTGGAAAGTATCCAGAAAAAACAGAACAGCTTAGAAGAGTTCTTTTTTTAAAACCACAAGGAGGAGCTTGGCTTGAAACATCTAAGAAATTAGAGATAAAAAAATATAAGTTAACAAAATATATTAAGGGTATTTTTATAGCAACAGTATGTATTATTGCATTTATTACTGTTTCTCTTATTGATTCAATGACAGATCCAAAACAGACAAAAGATACATATGATAGTATTATAAGAATGCTTAATTTATTAGTAACAGGTACATTTGTGATATTTTCATCAGTATTAACAGCCAAATATATTATTGGCGAATATAAGGATAGAACTATTTTGCTGATGTTTACCTATCCCATAAAAAAAGAGAAAAAATAATTCTTACTAAATTAGCTATGGTATGTTCCTTTACGGGAATTTCTATCGCAATTAGTTATGCGTTATGTGTTGTTTATGTGACAATAGCAGAAGCGATATTTGATGTAACTGCAAGTACTATTACATTAGAGCTTATAATTTACGGGATTAAAGAAATGATTATTTCTGTGATTTTGGGATCTGTTCTATCACTTTTCCCATATATAATAGGAACCAGCTCTGACAGATGCATTTTTGAAAATTGCAATTCTTCTAATCATTGCCTTGTTGGGAGTAAAATTGACATTAATAAATAAAATAAATGAACTGGATTGCAGTGTGAATTAGATTAGTATTTGCTTTTTGGCAAATTTACTAATAAATATACATGAGAAAAGGAGGTAGGATAGAATGTTTAAGCGCATTAACAGCAAAGAAAACAATAAACTGTCCCCTTTGTCAAGGACATTTTGAATTAGTGTAGTGCCTGTTTTTTAGACATCTACACTAAAGTGATATCCTTGATTTTGGACATTCCCTGGTTTGGTTCCCCACAGAAGTGGACACATGACATTTTCGGTATCCACGGAAATGGACATACCATCCCATCCAGTGTGATATTTAGTTGGTTTATTTATTATCATCTATATCAACTGCCGATGCACAGCTCTTTAGGATCCTTTTTTATGGCTGGCATGGCAGGAACATTAGGAATATCAGAGGATATTTACCCGTAGTAACAAATTTGTAGAATTCATTAGGCGACAGCCTGGCAAGATGCCATTGATACCGCCGGTTGTTGTAATAATCAATGTAGTTATCAATGATGACCTGAACATCAGCAAATGATGTACATTCAGCAAGCTCAGGCTTGATATGGTCTTTCATGTGGCCGAAGAAACTTTCCTGTGGGGCGTTGTCCCAGCAGTTTCCTTGCGTGACATGGATTGGCGCAGTTTTTTTTGTCATACAGGATATTGATAAATTTGTGGCTTGTATAATGACAACCCTGATCCGAATGGATGATGGTTTCAGCCTGCAGGGACACTCCATGATATTCTACCAGTTTATTGATGGTTTCCAGAACGAAATCAACCTCTAGTGATGGACTGAGCACATAGGACAGTATCTGCTTAGTAAAGGCATCCAGGACAGTAGATAAATAGGCAAATGTGCCATTATAGGGCAGATAGGTGATGTCTGTCAGCAGGACGATCCGTGGACCATATGCTTCAAATTCACGTTGAAGCAGGTTATCTGCGACACTGCTGGTTTTAAGGGCTTTTGCCATCCGCCTGTAGGGATTAGGACCTCTATAAGGGCATGACAGATTGAATTTATCCATCAGACGCCGGATCTTTTTGAGATTCATAACCACGGGTGGATCCATGTGAAGAAGAGCCATATAGATGCCTTTTGCGCCTTTGGAATAACCGTGCATTTTATATGCAGTAAGGATTTGTTCAAAGTCCTCTCTGTCCTGCTGTTCCCGCTGCGCTCTTGCCGGGGCGGCATTCAGCCATGCATAATAACCGCTTCTGGAGACTCCGGCCATAGCACAAAGTGTTTTTATGGACATGGTGTTATGACTTTGTTGCATGGTATTGTAGATTATTTCAAAAATACAGGAAGAATCGTTCATGAGCAATGCACCTACTTCCTTGTAGTTCTGATTGAGGAAATTTTTTTTTAAGAACTCCATTTCCTGTTTCAGGTAATCTACTTCCTGTTGCAGTTGCTTGATTTTGTCAGCATCTGAGTTGTTTTTTGAACCGGTGTCATCGGAAGCATCAGCAGCTGGTACACTACGAGGCCTGTAGCCTTCGTGAAATTCGCCGTACTTTTTATATTCGGTACGGATGTGATTGGAGATGCTCCATATGCGGCGTTCTCCGATGATACTAATGTCAAAACCGTGATCTTCAAGGATTTTTCTTGGAGAAGTACCAGATTTATATTCTGCCAGAAATATCTCCTTGAATTCCTTAGTAAGATTGATCCTTGTATCAGTAACACTGTAGATATAAGGGTTTTGACGAAGTAACTGTTGTTGTTCCTCAGTAAAAATTTTTCTGCTCATGAAATCCTCCATTTCTGTGATTAGAATATCACATTTGGAAGAGGGTGTCCAAGAAAAAAGGTGTTACTTAGGGGTGTGTTTATAAACAGGGATACAAATGGTGAGGGTGTCCTAAAAGTAGGTACTACACTAATTCGCGTGTCCACTGTTATGGGTATATTATACAAAGAGAATCGTTGGCCTTGTATCATCTGCGATGAATGGTCATGGGATGTTTTTAGCTAAGAAAAAAGAGAAGGGTCTGTTCATCATAGATGGATAGGCCCCTTCTCTATAATAATTATTATACGAGGAGAAATGATAATGTTAAATACAGATAAAATATATTTTTATCCTTATAAGATTTTTGAGGTTGAGAGAAGAAAATATTTATATACTATTTATGCAAGTGGGCTTTTTGAAATTGATAATACCGTATCTAAGTTATTACAATTAAATGGTAGTACGGTTGAAAGTATAAAAGAAGCATTAAAGATAGATCTTACAGAAGATAAATCAATTGAGCTTTTAACTGATATGGAGAATGAAAAATTACTTTGTAGAAATGAAGTAAGTCATGATGAGTCTCAAGAGATAGAGAAAGCAAATTTTTCTGCATTGACATTGATGCTGGCACAAGAATGCAATATGAGATGCTCTTATTGCTATGGAGAAGGAGGCGAGTATAATAATAAAGGTATTATGACGGAAAACGTTGCCTTTCAAGCTATCGACTACTTGGTAAAAAAAAATAGTACTGATGAGTTATTACATATTGCATTCTTAGGTGGAGAGCCACTATTAAATTTTCCGTTGTTAAAAAAGTTGTTGAATACTGCAAACAGATTTCTGCAGATACTGGTAAAAAGTTTTCATATACAATTACTACAAATGGAACGTTAATAACTGATAACATAGAAAAGTATTTGACAGAAAACAAAATTGTCTGTCAAATAAGTTTGGATGGAACAAAAGAAAAAAAAATGACATGAATCGATTCTTTCGCAATAAGAAGGGTTCCTATGATGTTATTGTAGAGAAAACTAAATCTATGAGACATATGAATTTGGTAACTGCTCGTGCGACTGTTACACCAGATAATTCTGATTATAAAGAAATATTTAACCATCTTAACGAATTAGAGTTTCGCGCTATACCAATAGCTATAGCTCAAAACATGGTAGATGATGAACAATTTGACAAAATTTTATCTGAATACATAAACTATATTTTTTATTTCGAAGAGCTTATTTTGACAAAGCAATATGCAAAAGCAAAAAAAAATGACAGATTTGGTAAATGCTTTAGAAAAAATAGAATTTGGGAATGTTCGAAATAATGGATGCGGTGCAGGAAGAACAATGTTTGCGGTAGACATTGATGGAACTCTTTATCCTTGCCATCGCTTTGTGGGGGAAAGAAAATTCGCATTGGGTAATATTTGGACAGGATCAGACAACAGTAAATTCCTCAAGATGATAAACGTAAGAAATAGAGATAAATGTTCTAAGTGTTGGGCACAAAATTTATGCTTGGGCTGTTGTCCCCATGAAAATTATACTAACACAAATAATATTAATTTGGCCTCGGAAAGAAGCTGCCGGATGGCAAAAACAATATATGAAAAATTGATTTCTGTATATATAAAGATGTCCGATGAGGATAAGAAAATGATGTGGCCGGAAGATTAGCTTGATTTCGTAACTACATAGCAGGTATTTCCGTCAGTTATGACTTGGGATTTATATTTTTTGATATATTTTCAAGCATGTTATGTTTAGGGGAAAATAGGATGAGAAAACTAATGTTATTTTGGGCAACTCTCACCATATGAAGTATTTCAAAATTTTATCTCAAAAAATTAGTTGATTGGGATCATCAGGTAATCTAGGCTAGTGCAGAAGAACAGCCACTTTACGCCACCGTGTCGTAAAGTGGCTGTTTCCTATGTAGATGATCAGTGTTTCTTAAAACGGATTACTGGCCCCGTTTGAAGTGCTATACTCAATGTTAGATTACTACACCAAAAGGTGTGCCACTTGTTAAGTTGATTGAACCGCCGTGTACCGAACGGTACGCACGGCGGTGTGAGAGGTCGGGAAAATTTATTTAATTTTCCCTCCTACTCGATTGCAATTTTATATTGTTAGCTCTAATCAACCAGTCCCTTATTCTTCCACTTTCCGCTCTTCCAGCGTAGCACCATACCGACGGCCCTGATGCACTCGTCACTTGCGAGTCCGATGTAAGCACCGACTGCGAGAAGCCCCAGATGAAGTCCGAAGAAGTATGTTCCACCGACCGCCGCAAGGTACATGAAAACAGCACCCATGACAACCGGGAATACGGCGTCACCGCTTGTCTTCAGTGCCTGACCATATACCAGATTGGTGACTCTTCCAAACTCCAGCACAATATCGATGGCGAGAAGCTTTGTGACAAGATTTATCATCTGTACATCATTCGTGAAGATCCGCACAATGTAGTTACCTAAAAGCGCAAATGTGATAGAAAGGCAGGATGCCGTAATCACACCGTAGATAGCGGCCTTGCGAGTGCCCCTATCACATTCGTCATACTCCTTTGCTCCGATATGCCAGCCGGTCAGGATGGCATTTGCCTGAGCTAAGGCAGCACCGATACAGTATGAAAAGTTAGTAATCTGTGAGGCATAGGAACGCGCTGTGACGTTCATTCCGTCAGCATCCATCTGGTTTATGAAACGCACTACAAGAGTCATGGCGATATTGTAAAGTGCGGTTTCACAGGCAGACGGAAAGCCAATCTTTATAATCTGTCCAAGAATTTTTCCGGGAGCTATGCGCTCAGGACTGTTCTTTGCCTTGATGAGCACAGCGCCCATTGTGGCAACAATAACCAGATTGATAATACGTGAAATAACCGTTGCTGTGGCAACACCCATGACGCCCCAGTCCATTACAAAGAGAAAAACAGCGTTAAGTATAAAGTTAATGACATTTCCAATAATTGATGCCCAAAGGGATTGCTTTGTGTAGCCGAAAACTCTCAGGTAGCTTGAAAAAATCGGTATGAGAGCATTTAAAAAGCAGGCACCTCCAACAATGCGCAGATAAGTATTTGCCGAATCAAAGAGCGCCGGTGCAATGCTGACCATTCTAAGAATATTTCCGGAAAAAACAGCCAGAAATACCGACATGAGCACACCTATTACAGCGTTAAATATAAGCCCAAGCTGCCTTGCCTGATATGCTATACCCGGTTTTCCGGCACCGATATTCTGCGTCATGACAGCAACCATACCGCTTGAGATGACACCGAACATGATGATGAAAACGGAGATATATGTATTTGCCGTGCCGACAGCACCAACCGCCTGGTCGCTCACGGATGACAGCATAAGAGTGTCGACCATGCCTGACAGCATGTAAAAAAGTGTTTCGAAGCATATTGGAATGGAAAGCTGTGTAAGTGTTTTTCTTTGAACCTGCATATAGATTACCTCATTTATAATGTATGTATACTTTTATAATGTATGTATACTTTGTGATATTAACAGAAAGAATGCAAACTTCTCATTATAAACTTCATTTGGGAGAGGAAGATATAAAGAAGAGAAGCTTGCATGCATCAATCAATATATTACATTATCACAAATAATTCTTGTATTATTTCAAGGAAAAAATTGTACTATTTCTACTTTATCTATAACTGAGTCATTATTCATATTACAGTGTAGATTCATCAAAACCTTGAGAACAAATAAAAAATTGCACACCTTATGCATGTAATATGTTAAAATAAAAATAGTTGATATATCATTATTATAGTAAACAAACCGGATGGGGATTAAAAGAGACTAAGGAATATGTAGAAAAATGTATTTTGAATTAAAAGAAAACCGGCCACACGGCACACCGGAAAATCCGTTCAGTCAATACCATATCAGTGATGTAAAGCGTGCATTCCAGATTCCGGTACACTGGCACGATGAGCTGGAAATTATATATGTAAAGCAGGGCAGGCTGCATGTGACCATATCAGGTGAAAACTATATAGGAAGCCCAAAGGATGCATTTGTGGTATCTCCGGGCAGTCTGCATTTAATGGGCTCGCCGACAGGAGATGCAGATTATTACACGTTTCTGTTTCCTCTTGAATATATATCATTTCAGACGGACGATCTCATGGAAAAATCAATCCTATCCCCTCTCAAACGAGGCAGACTTATGATTAGTCCTCAGATAAATGATACAGCAGCAGATATATGCGAGCGGCTGATAGAGATAAATGCACAGATATCAGGGAAAAACGCAGAAAACACAGATGCTGAAAATATAGAGGCGCAATTTGAAACCAAAATAACTCTCATCAAATTCATCCAGAAAATGTGGAGCAATAATCTGATACTGGAAAATGGCACAAATGGCACCAACACAATAGAAAAAGAAATGATAACGTATATCCGGCAAAACTATACAAGGGAAATTTCTCTGAAGGAATTTGGCGCACAGTTTCATTTGTCAGAAAAATACATATCACGCTACTTTAAAGAGCATTTTCATATTACCCTGTCACAGTATGTCAATCATCTCAGGCTGGAGCACGCCAGACAGCTATTGGAGGAATCAGCAGCTTCCGTTACAGAGGTTGCGATGTGTAGTGGATATCAGAATGTGAGCTATTTTATACGCAGCTTCAAGAAAATGTATGGTATCACCTCTTAAATACAGAAATTTTCAAACTTTACCTTGACAAAGTGAGTGACAAAAGAGCATAAAGTATATAAAAAGATTAATTTAACAGTGTTTCAAAACCGATGAGAAAGAAGAGTAGACCTTTCCGGATATCTCAGAGAGCTGCAGATGGTGGGATTGCAGTATGGATGGATTTGTTGAATGGCCTTTCGAGGGTGATCCGAAGCGTTTGATTGTACAGAGCATAGTTTCTTAACGATTAAATCAGTAGGCGTCACCGGGAACCGAACCCGTTATCATTTCGGCATGTATATTAGTACATGACAGAGTGGACAATTCGTCAAATTGAGTGGTACCGCGATAATAAGAATTTATTACCGTCTCAAGCATTAGCTTGAGGCGGTTTTTTTGCATAAACACCCACATGATGAAATGTCGTTAGCGCAAATTTGATTTGACGCTATGACATTTGGCTTGTTGCGGCAGGTTTATGAGAAAATCGCGAACATCGGGAAACAACACACTTCACAAAGAAAGTGAGGAATTCAATATGAAAAAGAAAGTATTATCAGTAATTTTAGCAGCAGTTTGCACCATGGGCCTTATGGCAGGCTGTGGAGCAGAGGGTTCAAAGGGCTCTACACAGAGTGGCGCAAAGGGTGACAGCTACACAGTAGGTATTTCGCAGTTTGCAGAGCATGGCTCTCTTGACAACTGCAGGGAGGGCTTCTTAGAGGGCCTCAAGGAAGAGGGCATTGAGGAAGGTAAAAACCTAAAGGTTGATTACCAGAATGCACAGACAGATACCGGTACAGCAAGCACTATTGCAGACAGCTTCGTATCTGAGAAGGTTGATATGATTTGTGCCATCGCTACACCATGTGCAGCCAGCGCCTACAATTCAGCTATGAATGCAGACATTCCAATAGTATACACAGCAGTTTCAGATCCTGTTGTAGCAGGTCTTGCTAAGGAGGACGGCTCAAGTGTCGGAAATATCACAGGTTCATCAGACGTGCTTCCTGTTGAGGAGCAGCTTAAGATGATCAGACAGATGATGCCGGATGCAAAGAAAATCGGTATTCTATACACCACAAGTGAGGCAAATTCATGCAGCACCATTGAGGAGTACAAAAAGCTTGCTGATAAATATGATTTTGAAATCGTTGATACCGGAATAAACACATCAGCAGATATTGAGATTGCAGCATCAGATCTTGTTTCCAAGGTTGACTGCCTGTGCAACCTCACAGACAACACAGTAGTAAATGCACTCCAAACTGTTCTCGACAAGGCAAATGGAGCAAAGATTCCGGTATTCGGAAGTGAAATTGAGCAGGTTAAATCAGGCTGTGTCGCTTCAATGGGAATCGATTACTACCAGCTTGGAATCGAGACAGGAAAGATGGCAGCAAAGATTTTAAAGGGTGAGGAGAAAGCCTCTGACACTCCGTTTATCACAGCTTCAAAGGCTGAGCTTTATGTAAACACTGCAGCAGCAGACAAGATTGGCATGACACTTGATGCAGATTATATCAAGGATGCAGCCGAGACATTTGATAAGATTGAAGTAAAATAGTTACGTTGATTTTTAAAGCAGGGGAGGATACACCGTGACACTAGTTTTAAGCGTTTTAGAGCAGGGCATGATTTATGCGATCATGGCTCTTGGAATATATATCACATACACCATACTGGATTTTCCGGATCTGACTGTAGATGGAAGCTTTCCGCTTGGAGCGGCACTTTCGGCGGTACTCATCACAAAGGGCATTAATCCGATACTCACACTGCTTGTGACATTTGCGGCAGGTGCGTTTGCCGGAATGCTGACAGGAATCATCCATGTGAAGCTCAAGGTGCGTGACCTTTTATCGGGAATTATCATGATGACAGCACTTTACACGGTGAATCTTCGTATTGCAGGAAGAGCAAACCTGCCAATATACAATATGACCACACTTTTCGACAATGATTTTGTCAGAAATGTATTTAAGGGCGGCTTAGCACAGTTTTCAAATGTGATTATCATCCTTGTTATCACACTTGTGATGAAATTCCTGCTCGACTGGTACATGAGCACAAAGTCAGGATATCTGCTTCGCGCCGTAGGTGACAACGAGACTATCGTTACATCTATGGGTGTGGACAAGGGCATCACAAAAATCATCGGCCTTGCAATCGCCAACGGCCTTTGCAGCTTAAGCGGATGCATTTTTGCACAGCAGCAGACATATTTCGACGTATCAATGGGAACCGGAACAATGGTTATCGGACTGGCGAGCGTTATTATCGGAATCAGCCTGCTTAAAAAGGCAACATTTTTGCGTGTGACCTCAAGTGTTGTTATCGGAGCGATTGTATACAAGGCCTGTGTGGCAATCGCTATAAAGCTTGGTATGCCGTCGAGCGATTTGAAGCTCATTACAGCGGTATTGTTCCTCATCATTCTGGTGCTTGGAATGGATAGAAACAAAAGAAAGAAGGTGGCATAATGTTAGAGCTCAACCATATCCACAATTATATAATCCGGGAACAGTCAACGAGATATGCCTCTTTGATGATTTTAATCTGAAAATAGATGATGGACAGTTTGTTTCCGTTGTAGGAAGTAATGGCTCCGGAAAGACATCTATGCTCAACATCATCTGCGGTTCTATCCCTATTGACGGTGGCAGCATAGTGGTAAACGGCACTGACATCACAAAGCAGAAGGATTTTATCAGACACCGCCGCATAGGCCGTGTATTTCAGGATCCGTCAAAGGGAACCTGTCCTTCCATGACAATCCTTGAAAATCTGTCCATAGCTGACAATAAAGGAAAGACATACGGTCTGGGCCGTGGTACAAACCACAGCAGAATAGATCATTACAAAGAAATGCTTGCCGAGTTAAACCTCGGACTTGAGGATAAGCTTCACACAAAGGTTGGCGCACTTTCAGGAGGTCAGAGACAGACACTTGCGCTTCTCATGGCTACGATGAATCCAATCGAGTTTCTCATCCTTGATGAGCACACAGCAGCCCTCGATCCAAAGACTGCTGAGATTGTAATGCAGCTCACAGGCAAGATTGTGGCAGAGAAGAAGGTCACAACAATCATGGTCACACACAATCTGCGCTACGCTGTTGAATACGGAGACCGCCTTATCATGATGCATCAGGGCAAGGCGATAATCGACAAGGCTGGCGCCGATAAGAAGGCTATACAGGTTGATGATATTCTTGGCACATTCAATGAGATCAGTATTGAGTGCGGAAACTAGGGTGTGCGAAATGTAAATATGAATTGAAAATGTCCTCCTGTGGGAGTATTGTATAACTATACTTCTACCAGGAGGACATTTTATATTTCAAGGATTATAGATGAGGAGATGAAAAAAGATGAGTCAGGTTGCCAAAGGTGTTGTGCTGTGAACCGCAGGATATTTTGGAGGAGGAATAAATGAAATTCTTAAATATTATACAGAAAATAGTCAATTACAACAAGCCACAAAGAAAATAGTCCTCTGTGGCTTGTTTCGAGTTTGTTTAGTTTATAGCGCATCACATAAAGAAAAGCGTTTGTTATCTGATTATCGAGGATATCAGCCGTATTTCGATTGAATGAAAGCTATTATAAAAAATAATATAACATGACAAAATCATATTGACTAAATAGGTTTAGCTGTTTATAATAAAGACAAAATGAAAATGTCATGAATGGAGAACAGATAAATGGAAAAATTAGTAACACTTGAAGATGCATTAAAAAGAATTGAGGAGTTGGAAAAAGAGAATGCAGCCCTTCGGGAGGAGTTGGAATATTACAGAAATCGTAAACTAAGCGGACGGCAGAAACATAATGCCAAGTGGATGGCAATTTACAATGATTTTGTTGTTGGGTATGAGAGTGGCATGACAATGGTAGAAATTGCGAAGCGGAACAATGTCAGTGAGAGGACGATTTATAGGTATAAAGCATATTATGACAAAATGAGAGAAGTAGAGGATAATGAGTAGAACATCTTCATAGCGTTATAAAAATAATTGTATGGATTCTGTGGTGGATTTTTGTACCCCAAATATGAAACGCAAAACAAGGAAGGAAATTTATGGCAGAAGATAAAAAGAAAGAAATTGCAGTAATTGAAATTACAGAAGAATATATGAAGGATCGACTTTATGAATTCAGAGGAAAAAAAGTTATGCTTGATTCAGACTTGGCAGAAATTTATGGGTATGAGACCAAAAATTTTAAAAGGCAGGTTAAGAATAACATTGCCAAATTTGTAGGCGATGATTTTATGTTTGAATTGAATGATGAAGAAGTGGAAAATCTTTCAAGGTGCAAAAATTTCACCTTGAATGTTGGAAGAGGGTCAAATATAAAATACAAACCTTATGTGTTTACAGAACAGGGAGTATATATGCTTATGACAGTTTTGCGCGGCGAGCTTGCAATTAAACAAAGCCGTGCACTTGTGAAGACTTTTAAGAAGATGAAAGATTACATTTTAGAGAATCGGGATATTATTGGTCAGCGTGAAATACTTCAGTTAAGCAGGGAGTCTGCAAACAACAGAATAGAAATTAACAAAATCAATTCAGATATGATATCTCTTGAAAAACAGATTTCAGATGTTGCAGAAGGTTTGAAGGATGTTGTGACAAAATCTGAGCTGGCTGATATGATGAACAGTTTTGTTTCAGATGATGATGAAAAGTGGCTCATGTTTAATGCAAAATTCAGTAGTGCAGATGAGGTATATGAGTCCATTTATAAGCAGGCAAAATCATCAATATATGTTGTTGACAATTATATTGGATTAAGAACGCTGGTACACCTTAAGAATTCTCCGGACGGAGTGGATATTATTTTATTCAGTGATAATGTTGGAAATAATAAACTTCACAACATAGAATTTACAGATTTCTGCAAGGAGTATCCAACAGTAAATTTGTCAATGAAAAAGACAGGCGGTATATTTCATGATCGTTTTATCGTATTGGATTATGCAACTGCTGATGAAAGGGTTTTCTTATGTGGGGCTTCATCAAAGGATGCAGGGGCAAGAATAACCAGTATTGTTGAAGATTATGGCGTATCTAAATATGCCCCGGTTATTGCAGCTCTGTTGAAAAATCCCCCTTTGGTTTTACCGCACTAAAACGTCGGTAAATCATACCCTCATCATCCCTGACATAATACATCCTCCGGCGGCACCACATTCCATAACATCAGCAAGTCGCGGAACACTAATGTCCCGCACAGCATCATAAGTGGATGGTGCATCGGAAGCAGTGCTGTCACCGCTTGAAGCAATATTAATGCCGCCGATTGCATAAACCGGTATCCCAACCGCATCACAGACATTTTTGAGGAAATCAAGTCCGCGCGGAGGCAGTCCTTTTTGCAGTCGGTTGCAAAAATATGTCCTGCCGTCATATATGTGGCTCCAAGCTGTTCGGCTTTTATGGCATCTTCTACAGAATGGACAGAGGTTCCGATAACCTTGAAGAATTGTTGATAATTGAGTGCTTTTTGACATATCTGTGGATATATTGTCAGATAGGCCTTTTTTGACATAAGCTTCGAGGATTGGCAATGGCAGATGTATATACGGATGCTCAAGCTCCATTGCTACATTTATAAAGCTGTGCAGCATGCACTGTACATCATATTTTTTACACAGAGCAATCACATCGCGTGCCAGAGACAGATATTCTGCCTCCGGCATATCCTTTTCCCTGAGCACAATTGCATGGGGATGGAGCTTACAGACGCGCTCGAGCTGTTCCGTGAACGGACGGCTGCAAAGGTGTCTGTTTGTGATAGCAATTATATTATCACTCTGTAAAGCATATTTTGAGTTTTCGTATAAGAGTTTTTCTTTATTCATATTTGTTCCTACATATTCATATATACATATTTATACCTGTTAAAATGATTACTGATTCTAATTCAAGCATTTCATTGTTTACAGGATTCCTATACGTAAATATAGTCGCTCATCACCGGCTGCAAACCATTGTCGAGCAGTGCATTAAATACTTCATCCACGCTTCTGCCATCAGAGATTTCAAACTGGTCATCGCCCTTGTCCTCTATATCGTCTACATGGCTTCCGATTCCGGTGCTGACACCGGCTGAAATCTTGGTGGCGGCGATATTTACGAGATTGTCACGCACACGCGCTACCTCTCTAGTAGATATGGTGATGCTTGCAAACGGCATGAAGAGCCTGTAAGCGCATACTACCTGAAGGAGCTGTGTTTCGTGGACATCCTTTGGATTGATACGGTCATTGTTTATGATAGGGCACAGACGAGGGCATGAGAATGCAATCTCGGCTCTTGGATATTTTTTCTGGAGCAGGTATGCGTGATATCCGGTGGCAAGTGCATCCTTTCTGAAATCATCGAGACCTAAAAAGTGCAGCAAAGCCGACACCTCTCATACCACCCTTAAGAGCACGCTCCTGTGCATTTACACGGTAAGGGAAAATTCTCTTGTGTCCGGCAAGGTGAAGAGTCTCGTATTTGTCAGAGTTGTAGGTCTCCTGGAAAACGGTCACATAGTCAGCACCGCACTCGTGCAGGTATGCGTACTCGTCAGAGTTCATAGGATAAACCTCAAGACCTATAACCTTGAAATATTTGCGGGCAATTTTGCATGCTTCTCCAATGTATTCGACATCTGACATTTTCTTGCTCTCACCGGTGAGAATCAGGATCTCCTGAAGACCGGTTTTGGCGATTGCAGCCATTTCCTTCTCTATTTCTGAGGCATTCAGCTTTGCGCGGTTGATTTTATTGTGACAGTTGAAACCACAGTAGATACAGTAGTTTTCGCAGTAGTTTGATATGTAAAGCGGTGTAAACATGCACACGCTGTTGCCGAAGTGCTTTCTGGTCTCAAGCTGTGCAGCCTGTGCGATTTCCTCAATAAATGGCTGTGCAGCAGGCGAGAGCAGAGCCTTGAAATCCTCCAATGTGCGGTATTCATGGGAGAGCGCAGCGCGTACATCGGCTGCGGTGTATTTGTCGTAGTCGTAGGCATCCATTTCGGCAACAACCCTGTCCATGATATCGGAGTCAAGCACCTCCATATCAGGCAGATATTTCATATGGTCTATTCTGTTTTTCTTCATGTCCTCGAGGATTACTTCGTTTACAATGCTGTCGTTGAAGTGGTCATCGTGGGAGATATTTGCATTGATATCTTTGTCATTTGTTATATTTGTATCGTTAGTCATTATGTGTTCCCTTCAAAAGCTAAGTGTCATTTATGATTAGTCGCGCAGATATCCTGTCAGAGGAGATGATGCGCTGGCTCCTTTGGTCAGAGTGCGTCCGAGTCCTGACAGATAAGCCATTCTTCCGGCCTCGATAGCCTTTTTAAATGCCTCTGCCATTATCTCAACATCACCGGCTGTTGCAACAGCGGTGTTTGCCATGACTGCGGCAGCACCCATTTCCATAGCCTCGCATGCCTGTGAAGGACGGCCTATGCCTGCATCCACGATGATAGGCAGATCGATTTCGTCAATCAGAATCTGGATAAATTCCTTTGTGCAGATACCTTTGTTTGAGCCGATTGGTGCACCGAGAGGCATGATGCAGGCAGCGCCGGCGTTTGCAAGGTCCCTTGCCACGTTGAGGTCAGGATACATGTAAGGCATTACGACAAAGCCCTCCTTTGCGAGAATCTCTGTAGCCTTTATTGTCTCAAAGTTGTCCGGAAGCAGATATTTGCTGTCGCGCATGATTTCAATTTTTACGAAGTCTCCACAGCCCAGCTCGCGGGACAAACGTGCGATTCTTACAGCCTCATCGGCATTTCTGGCGCCTGATGTGTTTGGAAGCAGTGTGACATTGTCCGGAATATAGTCGAGGATGTTTGCCAGTCCTCCATCGTTTGCACGGCGCAGAGCCAGTGTGATAATCTGTGCATCAGCCTTCTCAATGCAGGCCTTTACCAGGTCGAGTGAAAACTTTCCAGAACCGAGAATGAAACGTGAGGTAAACTCGTGACCTCCTAAAACTAATTTGTCTTTTGCTAAATCTATATTTTTACTCATGATTAACTCCTTATGTTTTTATTGATGGTGTAAAAAGTGTTTGTTTTTAATCAGCCCCCGCCCATAAAGCTTAAAATCTCTACCACATCGCCGTCGGCGATAGCAGTGCTGTCATACTCAGTCTTTGGAAGAATCTCTTCATTCAGCTCTACAACGATGTGCTTAGGGTTGTAATTGTTAGCTGAAAGATACTGCGAAACAGTCATGCCGCATACATCTGCAGCTTCTTTACCGTTGATTTTTACCATTGTGCGTCTCCTTTCCGGATTGAGAGGTGGAAAAACGGGGATTACCCCTGAAGCAATACATTAAAAAAGAGTTCACAAAGCAATACACCCGCGGTGGTGTACCCCTTCATGAACTCTGTTCACTCTCAAAAATCCGTTATTAAACTATGTAAATATGTAAAATTAAAAGGGAGATACCAATAATTTTACAAACATGAGTATAGTACCTTACACCGGCAAAGTCAACTGATTTTTAATAAAACCGCATTACGCTACTGATATGTAGTAACTGCATTACAACAATTTCCAACAAATTTTACATGACGCAGACAGTATATTTTCATTAGAATGATATGATTAAAGGGTCAAAAGGTATCATCGATGTCATAAATGAGGGGCAAAATACCTTTTGACACTCATATCATGTAATAAAAGGTAATAAAAATGGTATTGAATAATTTATAAAAATTCTGACCGCTGATTTGATGGAGGAAAATATGTTTGACGAAGAAATGATAACAAAATACAGATACATAATATTACTTCTTGGCACAGCAGTATCGTTTGTGTTTGGCTTTGCGGTGGCATTTGCACTTGCTAAGCTGTGTGGAGTGATGGCTGTAAAGGCAGTGCTCAATATCTCTTTCACGGCAGGCGGTATTACAGGAATGCTTGGATTTGTGTGCATCTGTCTGGCTGAGCTTAGACGCATATAGTTACACAAAATGAAAGAAAACGGAATAAATTATTTTGACATACGACGAAATAAAAAAGAACAAAGAAATATGTGAATGCCTCCGATAGGAAGATGGGCATTCATGCGCAGGATGAGTATGGATCTGAATAGTTACTGATTTTACATAAAAAGTGCATATTCGCACACGAACAAAACAAAATACAAATTTTATCGAAAAACTTACTTATAAAGTTTCTCAGCCCTTGAACTTAAAAAATGATTGATAGTATAATTTAAGCGATTGGTGAAAAATAAGATTAAATGATAAGGAGGAAATCGCAATGATTACCTGGAACAACTTGGATACCCTGGAATCCTTCAAGGAGCTTTCTAAAGTGGGACGTGTTGACATAAAAGAGGCCATGTCAGGAGACAATGGCGCTAAGCGTGTCAAGGAGTACAACATCACAATGGCAGAAGGATTCACTTACAACTTCGCTGCAAAGCAGGTGGACGCAGATGTGCTTGAGGCACTTGCAAAGCTTGCAAAGGAGGCACAGCTTACAGAGAAATTTGAGGCACTTTACAATGGTGCTGTTATCAATACAGGTGAGAACCGTCTCGTTCTTCACCAGCTTACCCGTGGACAGCTCGGAGATGCTGTAGTGGCAGACGGAGTTGACAAGCGTAAATTCTACGTAGAGCAGCAGGAGAGAATCGCTGAGTTCGCAAACAAGGTTCACTCAGGCGAGATTACAAACGCAGCAGGAGAGAAGTTTACAACAGTTGTTCAGATAGGAATCGGCGGAAGCGATTTAGGACCTCGTGCTATGTACTTAGCACTTGAGAACTGGGCAAAGAAAAACAACACATCCAAGATGGAAGCTAAATTTATCAGCAATGTTGACCCTGATGATGCGGCAAGCGTACTTGCATCAGTTGATGTAGCTCACTCTATTTTTATATTAGTATCAAAATCAGGTACAACACTTGAGACTCTTACCAATGAGTCATTCGTAAAGGATGCATTAAAGAACGCAGGACTTGATGCTTCTAAGCACATGATTGCTGTAACAAGCGAGACATCACCTCTGGCAAAGAGCGAAGATTATCTTACAGCAATCTTTATGGATGACTATATCGGCGGACGTTACTCATCAACATCAGCAGTTGGTGGAGCAGTTCTCTCACTTGCATTCGGTCCTGAGGTATTTGCACAGTTCCTCGACGGAGCAGCAGCAGAGGATAAGCTTTCAAAGAATGCAGACATCATGGAGAATCCTGAGATGCTTGACGCACTCATCGGTGTTTACGAGAGAAACGTTCTTGGCTATCCAAGCACTGCAGTTCTTCCGTACTCCCAGGCACTCAGCCGTTTCCCTGCACATTTACAGCAGGCTGATATGGAGTCAAACGGCAAGTCGGTTAACCGTTTCGGTGAGCCTGTAGATTATGTGACAGGACCGGTCATCTTCGGAGAGCCTGGAACAAACGGACAGCACTCATTCTATCAGTTACTGCATCAGGGAACGGATATCGTGCCACTCCAGTTCATCGGCTTCAAGAACAACCAGCTTGACACAGATGTAGTCATCCAGGGCAGCACCAGCCAGCAGAAACTCTGCGCAAACGTAGCTGCACAGATCGTAGCATTTGCATGCGGTAAATCAGACGAGAACCGCAACAAGAATTTTGAAGGTGGACGTCCGTCAAGTATTATCATCGGAGACCAGGTAAATCCTGGATCTCTCGGTGCACTTCTTGCACATTTTGAGAATAAAGTTATGTTCCAGGGATTTGTATGGAATGTGAACAGCTTTGACCAGGAAGGTGTTCAGCTTGGAAAGCTGCTTGCAAAGAAGGTTCTTGCACATGAGACAGACGGAGCACTTAAGGAGCTCAGCGATATGCTTAATATTTAGCACATCGTTTTGCAGAGGTGAAGATACAGAAATATAAAAACGAGCCGCAATCCTGATACCAACAGGATTGCGGCTCGTTTTGTTCTGCCATAAATCATCCGGGTTAAAGATGATGCATGACGAATTGGGTGAGATAATTTATTTAGGTTTATAGTTACTAATGTTGATAAATGTTATCATTATTTGTGTGCTTTGTGAAAGACAATATCATCCTTGATATTGCTGTCGTATTTGGTATAAGCACGGCCTTGGCTGTTCTTTCCGGCTGCATCACTGTCGTCCTTCTCAGGACCGTTCTCCATCCACCAGGCATAGGCTGCAGCGCCGATACAAACGGCAGCACACACGACAATTATTATTGTTTCAAGCATTTTAAATCCTCCGTTTTACTTTGTCAGCATGACGCGGAGAAAATGTTTATTTAATGTATCTAAGTTATATTTCCTCCGCATATGCGCGAGTTTTGAAATAATCAGCGAAGGAAATTAGTTTATGCCCATCCTTGTCGTGGATAAAACGGATAATAAAGCGCCGGCTCGTGTTTGTGAGGCATATGCGCATGACCACGATAGCGGCATATGCGAATAAAATAATATGTATTAACTGGAGTAACGCACCCAGCCAGCTTAAATTGGATGTAAGCCTGCCTAAAAAACCAAGCGAAGAGGTACGGATGCGGCATATGACTTCAGGAAAAGAAGGTATTTCTTCTATATACTGGCAATCCATGAGAGCCGACATATCTGACTCTGAATAAAGCACTGCGCGTGAGTCCAAGACTTCCTGCTGTGGAAGCGCGGCCTTATCAGAAGAGGCATAAGAGCCCCAGACAACCCTGTGATCGTATGAACCGTATGCTGTGCGGTCAGGATCAAATTCGTCCAGATTTTTGTCGAGACTTAGAAAGGAACAGAATATAAGACAAAGCAACAGTGGTAAAACCAGTATTTTCTTCATGAGAGTCCGCTCCTTTCCTTCCAATTTATGTTTCTATTTTCTTCCTTTAGGTTAAAAAAGTCAACTTGTAAGTAGATTTCTTTTCAAAAATATTGAAATTCTTAATGGGCTGTAATTGTAACCAAATGATTATCTTAAATCAATGATATACATATTGCATAAAAAAATCGAGAATTTATGCAAGTTTGTGCATCACGATAATAGACATTTTTCATGACACGTGATACTATAATTAACGTAAAAACCCCCAATACATTATATATTTTTACTATCCCCATAGTAAAATACCTTCTCCTAAAGGACAGCAGAACGATGGCTGTTTTTTTTTTTTGTCCCAAAATAGTGTATATTTCGGGAAACAAGCAGATATAATATTGTTGAAATGATTTAGACATGATACAATCGGATTAGATATTAGATAGCACGCAAGAAGCGAGACATGCTGATAACAGCTCTCTTTCTTCAAGCCTGCAGACATTGAAGGCTCTGATGTCATAATTCAGAGTCACTGACACCAAATACTGTGAGCAGAGGATAGTTGCTTTCACGTATGAGGAGGAAGAACATTTTAAGATTTAGGGTGTACTTCCGGCGAAGTGCACCCTTCTTTTAGTGAACAAAGAGCTTTTTGTTCATATTAAATACAAGATATAAGGAGTAACGCATGGAAACAAGAATAGCCCTGATCGGCATTATAGTTGAAAACCCGGATTCGGTTGAGCAGCTCAATCATCTGCTGCATGAGTACGGCTGCTTCATTGTTGGGCGCATGGGTATCCCATACGAGAAAAAGAACGTGAATATCATCAGTGTGGCGATTGACGCACCACAGGATATTATCAGTGCTCTGTCCGGCAGGATTGGCAGGCTGAATGGCATAGGAGTGAAGACCGTTTACTCTAATAAATAAAGCAGACCAGACTACAGGAGAAAGCATGACAGAAAATACAGCAATAATAAAAATTATAGATGAAATTACGGCCTGCCGGAATATCACCCTCGAGCAGCTGCATATGCTGCTTGAGACGGATGATATGCAGGCAGTTGATTACCTTAGAAAGAGGGCATCTGAGAAAGCACACGAGACCTATGGCAATCAGGTTTTTATACGAGGGCTGATAGAGTTTACCAATTACTGCAAAAACGACTGTCTCTACTGCGGTATAAGGGCACAGCAATACCCATGCGGACCGCTACCGCCTGAGTACGGAGCAGATTATGGCATGCTGCGAGAGCGGCTATGAGCTTGGTTTTCGTACCTTTGTGCTGCAGGGAGGTGAAGATCCGTACTACACGGATGAGCGCATCTGTGAGATAGTGTCCGGGATTAAGGCAAAGTATCCGGACTGCGCAGTTACACTCTCTATCGGAGAAAAATCAAAGGAGAGTTATCAGAGCTATTTTGATGCAGGGGCAGACAGATATCTGCTGCGCCATGAGACTGCGGATGAAAAGCATTACAGTAGGCTTCATCCGGCAGAGATGTCACTTGCAAACAGAAAGCAGTGCCTTTGGGATTTGAAAGAGATAGGATATCAGGTGGGCTGCGGCTTCATGGTCGGCTCGCCGGGACAGACAGTGGAGACCTTGTACGAGGATTTGCAGTTTATAAAGGAGCTTGAGCCTCACATGGTTGGAATCGGTCCGTTCATATCGCAGAAGGATACACCTTTTGCAAACGAAAAGTCAGGCACGATGGATGAGACGCTTCGCCTGCTTTCAATCATCAGGCTCATACATCCCAAGGTGCTGCTGCCTGCCACAACAGCGCTTGGCACAATCCATCCGCTCGGCAGGGAAAAGGGCATACAGTCGGGTGCAAATGTCGTGATGCCAAACCTCTCACCGGTCAATGTCCGTGACAAATACAAGCTTTACGACAATAAAATCTGCACCGGAGATGAGGCAGCAGAGTGCCGCTACTGCATGGAAAACCGGATGAAAAGCATCGGCTATCAGGTGGTGGTGTCGCGCGGAGACTACGCAGATTTTTGATTAATAGTTACGATTAATAAATATAAAACAGCACTAGGATATAGAAGGAGATAAAAATGTACAACGTAAAATCATTAAAGGCTGAGGAATTCATCTCAGACGAGGAAATCAAAGAGACTCTCGAATACGCAGAGGCAAACAAAAATAATATAGGGCTTATCGATGCGATTATCGAGAAAGCAAAGCTAAAAAAAGGACTCACACACAGAGAGGCATCAGTGCTTTTAGCCTGTGAGATTCCGGAGAAGCTTGACGAGGTTTACAAGCTTGCACAGCAGATAAAGAAGGATTTCTACGGAAACAGAATCGTGCTTTTTTGCACCGCTTTATCTGTCAAACTACTGTGTGAACGGCTGTGTTTACTGTCCATATCACATGAAAAATAAGCATATTGCGAGAAAGAAGCTCACTCAGGAGGAGATAGTAAAGGAGGTCACAGCCCTTCAGGATATGGGACACAAGCGTCTTGCAATCGAGGCAGGAGAGGACCCTGTAAACAATCCGATTGAGTATATTCTCGAGTGTATCAACACAATCTACAGCATCAAGCACAAAAACGGGGCGATCCGCCGGGTAAACGTAAATATCGCCGCCACCACAGTGGAGAATTACAGAAAGCTCAAGGAGGCAGGAATCGGAACCTACATACTCTTCCAGGAGACATATCACAGGAGAGCTATGAGCAGCTTCATCCGACAGGACCAAAACATGACTATGCCTATCACACTGAAGCTATGGACCGTGCTATGGAGGGCGGCATTGACGATGTGGGACTTGGTGTACTTTTCGGACTGGACAAATACAAGTACGAGTTTGCAGGACTTTTGATGCATGCAGAGCACCTTGAGGCAGTGCACGGTGTAGGTCCTCACACCATCAGTGTGCCGCGTATAAAGCACGCAGATGATATAGACCCGGATGTATTTGACAATGGCATCAGTGATGATACCTTCGCCAAAATATGCGCACTTATCCGTATTTCAGTGCCATACACAGGAATGATAATCTCAACCCGTGAGAGCCAGACTGTCCGTGAAAAGGTTCTGCCGCTCGGTGTTTCACAGATCAGCGGCGCATCAAAGACAAGTGTTGGAGGCTATGCAGACCCGGAGGCTGAGAAAAATGCAGAGGCAACATCGGAGCAGTTTGATGTCAGCGACCAGAGAACACTTGACGAGGTGGTAAACTGGCTTATGAAGATGGACTATATTCCGTCCTTCTGTACAGCCTGCTACAGAGAAGGCAGAACGGGAGACCGTTTTATGGCACTGTGCAAGAGCATGCAGATACTTAATTGCTGTCATCCGAACGCACTCATGACACTTAAGGAGTATCTCGAGGACTATGCAAGCCCGCAGACAAGAGAGCTTGGAATGAAGCTAATCGACAGGGAAATAGAAAAGATTACCAATCCAAAGGTTAAGCAGACCTGCTATGAGCATATACATGATATTGCAGACGGAAAGCGTGATTTCCGTTTCTAAAGGAGGAAATATGGGAAATTTGAATGAGACGCCTTCTGCCAACAGACTTCATATAGGTATATACGGAAAGACAAACAGTGGTAAGTCATCTCTGATAAATGCGGTTACAAAGCAGGAGGTTTCCATTGTAGCTGACGTGGCAGGTACGACAACCGACCCTGTGTACAAGCCGATGGAGATACATCCGCTCGGACCGTGCGTGATTATTGATACGGCGGGCTTTGATGATGACAGTGAGCTTGGTGAAAGACGAGTGGAAAAGACCCATCTGGCAGCAGAGAAGACAGACATAGCCGTTGTAGTGCTTGATATTGCAGAGGTCATTGCTGCAAAGAAGGCAGGGGTACCATTTAAAAAGGCTTTTAAGGATGAGGCAGAGTGGAGCCTGCTATTTGCAAAAAAAACATACTCCGGTTGTATTTGCCTTAAACAAGATAGACGAGATTTTGCTTTCCGCAGAGGCTCAGGAAAAGAGCAGGGGAAAGCTTGACAATGCTGCAATAGAGGCCGCGAAGTGCTGGGTTTATGAGGAAAACAGTGCTGTGATGGGCAAAAATGCAGACAATAGCTTTGAGGTTGTAGCAGTCAGCGCATTAAAGGGCAAGGGAATGGATGCCGTTATCTCTGCACTCACACGCCTTTTGCCTGAGGATTTCGGACAGGAATTTATCCTGGGAGACCTTGTTTCTCAGACAGACCTGGTGCTTCTTGTTATGCCGCAGGATATCCAGGCGCCAAAGGGCAGACTCATATTGCCACAGGTGCAGACACTCAGGGAATTGCTCGATAGAAAATGTCTTGTGATGAGCACGACGACTGACAAAATGACAGATGCGCTTGCAGCATTATCTCACGCGCCAAAGCTCATCGTGACAGATTCACAGGTGTTTGGCTATGTGTACGAGCACAAACCGGCGGAGAGTATGCTCACATCATTTTCAGTGCTTTTTGCAGCATACAAGGGTGATCTGCCATATTATGTGGAGAGCGCAAGGGCAATTGATGCCTTAAAGCCATCCTCAAGAGTGCTTATCGCAGAGTGCTGTACACATGCGCCTCTTGCAGAGGATATAGGCAGGGTGAAGCTTCCGAACCTGCTTCGAAAGCGTGTCGGTGAGGAGCTTACCGTGGATATTACAAGCGGTACAGACTTCCCTGATAATCTTTCTCAGTACGATCTCGTTATTCAGTGCGGTGCTTGCATGTTTAACAGAAAATATGTATTATCAAGAATAGACAGGGCACGCACTCAGCATGTGCCTATGACAAACTATGGCGTAGCTATAGCACACCTGACAGGAATACTCGATAAGGTGAGCATGTCCTAGAAAAGCCTTAAAAGCCGGGAGGAAGAGAAGCTATCGGTATGACGAAAATAAGTAATTTTGACGACAAAGTGAATTATAGTGGCGATTATAAAGGCAATTACAGCGGCGATTATAGAGACAATTACAGCAGCGATTATAGCGCCACCGGTTACGCTCGTCTGGCGAAGAGTCTTATTGATATAGTAAAAGAGCAGCAGGCGAAGCTTGGCTACAGGAAGGAAATAGTCAGACTGTATTATCCTCTTTCCACGCTCAGACATTTCTTTGAGTGTGCAGGGGCTGATAATAAAATCGTAACCGGCGTAATTTCAGAGCAGCAGATGCTTGAAATCCTTGCTCCAAACAACCTGCCAAAACAGCTTACTGACACCATAGGTGAGATAAAGGTCACCGCAAAAAATGAGCGTTTTTGCATAGAGATACCACCTGAGGGCAGTGAGTATGTGCATGAAAACACAGCTGACAACGAGTTTATAAGGGAGCTGATTACACTTGTCGGCACGCATGGCTGCACCATGGAGCAGATAACTGAGTTGTTTTACAAATACTCGGACGACATCGAAAAAAAGGAAATGCAAAACGGCGAGTTTGACTGTTACATCCGCTTCTTAAATGAGCCGGATGACACATACTACTATTGCTTCCATGATGAGGGCTGCCATATTATTTACCATAGATTTCTGCCGCAGGATTATGCGGACTTTGGATTTTAATGGATAAGTTTCTTTCTTTTGGTGTTGGCCTTTGAATTTACTTTGAAGTTACACGAAGACATAGTTTGACAAAAATATAACAATCGTAATATAATGGCGGTTGAGAGTAGGGTTTATGTATAATACGCACATCAGGAGATATACACATGGCAACATTTACCAGAAAAGCCATAATGCAGACTTTTTTACATATACTGAAAAACAAACCGCTTGACAGGATTACAGTCAAGGATATATGCGAGCAGTGTGAGATAAACAGAAATACATTTTACTATTATTTCAAGGACATATATGATGTGCTTGAGGCCATATTTGAGGACGAGGTCAGGCTTGTGATGGATGAGGCAAAGGAAGGCGTGACATTTCATGATGCATATGCCAGAGTCGCTGCCCTTATTCTTAATAACCGCGAGGCGATAATGCACATTTATGCATCGGAAAACGGCAGGGTATTAAGGACATATCTGGATGCCGTGGTTACGCAGGTGGTGCGCCGCTTTGTGTTGGAAAAGGCAGAGGGCTACAGCCTGGATGATAGTGACATTGCTTTTATCACGGCGTTTTACAGCAACGGAATCGTGGGCAGTACAATTAAGTGGATTGAGAGAGGCAGTATGATGAGCCGTTTGCCTGAGAACATTACGGCAAATGGCGTTGGACTGTCAAAAAGCCAATACAACAGAGATATTGTTAAGAGAATAGGTGACTCTTTCGATGCCACAATTTATGATATGATTGAGTGCTGTCTGTAGGCAGGCGGATATTGTATGACAAAATAATTCGAACAGATTTGACAGAGTGTCTGAATTTCAGACACTCTTATTTTTTTGTCCATTTTAAAGACGATTATGGTGGATTAGAATAGCAGACAAAAAGGAGGGAGATACTTTATGCACACATTGGTACGTGTGAAAAATGCATACACTGTCATGACAATATGCCTGATTGCATTGGGGGCAGCTTTGTTATTTGCGCCACAGCTTGGACTTAGGACTTTGTGCGTGGTGTATGGAGTGTTTCTCATAGTATACGGAGTGACAAAGTTGTCCGGATATTTTGCAAAGGATTTATTTCAGCTTGCGTTTCAGTTTGACCTGGCGCTTGGGATAGTTTCAATAGTGCTTGGAATCATGATTATTAAAAACTGAGTATATTATAGAGATATTGTCTACAGCAATAGGCATTTTTATGTTGGTAGATGGAGCGTTCAAGATACAGACTGCAGTGGAAGCAAAGCGTTTTGGCATCGAGAGATGGTGGCTCATACTCGTGATGTCGTTTGTAGTGGCATTTGTGGGAATACTGCTTCTTGTGACACCATTTGAGACCGCAGGCATGATAGTGAGATTAATAGGACTGAATTTGAGTCTTGACGGAATACTAAATTTATTTGTCGTCAGAAATACCGTTGAAACAATAAGGAGGAATACAAAGTTGGAAATTTAGGACATCAGGCAGCGAGACTTGCTGCATCAAAAATATGTGACAACATTGTAAAAGGACTTTGCAAGGACCCGGAGACAGAGGTTGTAAAGCTTATCGACATGTGGCAGAAATTTATGGGCGATGAGAAGATTGATTTAAACTATGACAGTGCGCGCAAGATGATCTGTGATAAGGACTGCACGCTCAACAAGTACATGCATCGTCTTATCAACGAGATAGATCCTCATGTATTAAAGACAATCGCGCTCAATCTGGGCTTTGAGGCATTTGTTTACGGCACAAAAACCATCCGTAAAAATCGTGAAAAGTATGGCTGCAATGTGCCATGGCTCATTCTTATGGATCCGACAAGTGCCTGCAATCTGCACTGTACAGGCTGCTGGGCAGCAGAGTATGGCCACAAGCTGAACCTTACCTTTGATGAGATGGATAAGGTCGTAACACAGGGCAAGGAGCTTGGAGTATATCTGTATATGTTTACAGGAGGGGAGCCTCTTGTCAGAAAATCAGACCTTGTTAAGCTCTGTGAGAAGCACAGTGACTGTGCATTTCTGGCATTCACAAACGGCACACTCGTGGATGAGGCCTTCTGCGCAGACTTAAAGCGTATCGGAAATTTGTACCTTGCAATAAGTCTTGAGGGCTTCTCAGAGGTAAACGACCTAAGACGAGGCACCGGTGTATTTGCAAAGGTTATGCATGCAATGGATTTGCTTAAAGAAAACGGACTTGTTTTCGGTACATCAATGTGTTACACTTCAAAGAACTATAAGACAGTTACCAGTGATGAGTTTATCGACATGATTGTGGAAAAGGGCTGCCGCTATGCGCTTTACTTCCACTATATGCCTGTCGGAAACGATGCATCACTGGAACTTTTACCAAACCCTAAGCAGAGGCTTTACATCAAGGACCGTGTCCGTGAGATCAGAAATATGACAAGCGGCAAGGGAATTTTCACTATGGATTTCCAGAATGACGGCGAGTTTGTCGGAGGCTGTATCGCAGGAGGAAGAAACTATTTCCATATCAATGCCAACGGCGATGCTGAGCCATGTGTATTTATCCACTACTCAGGAGCCAACATCCGTACACACAGCATGCTTGAGATTTTGAAACAGCCGCTTTTCATGGCATATCATGATAACCAGCCATTTAATGAGAATCACTACAGACCATGTCCTATGCTTGAAAATCCTGAGATCTTACAGCGGCTCGTAAAGGAAACAGGTGCAAAATCAACTGATTTGCAGTCACCTGAGAGTGCGGAGCACCTGTGCAACAAGTGTAAGGAGTATGCGCAGGCATGGAAGCCTTGTGCCGATAAGCTTTGGGCGGAGGAAGGACACAGTAATTAATGATATTTGAAACACATGCCCATTATGATGATGACAGATTTAAGGACGACCGTGATGAAACAATAAAACGCGTCCATGAAAAAGGAGTTGCCCCGATAATAAATGTCGGGGCTTCTATTGGCTCTACCATGACTACAATAGAGCTTGCAAAGAAATATGACTTTATATATGCAGCGGTTGGAGTGCATCCAAGCGACGTAGCTGATTTAAACGAGGAAACCTTTGCATGGCTTAGGGAACAGACTGCATGGGAAAGGACTGTTGCAGTCGGGGAAATCGGACTGGACTATTACTGGGATAAGGAGCCAAAGGTGCAGGAAAACCAGCGCTACTGGTTTAAGCGTCAGCTTGAGCTTGCAGCAGAAGCATCGCTGCCGGTTATCATACACTCGCGTGATGCAGCACAGGACACCATGGAAATCATGACAGAAGCAGCAAAAAAGAATATCCGCGGCGTGATACACTGCTATTCATATTCACCGGATATGGCACTGGAGTATGTAAAGCTGGGATATTATATCGGAGTGGGAGGTGTCGTAACTTTCAAGAATGCAAAGAAGCTGGTACAGACAGTGTCAGAGCTTCCACTTGATAGAATCCTTCTTGAGACAGACTGTCCATACATGGCTCCGGAGCCACATCGAGGCACGCGGAATGATTCGTCAAACATTCCATATGTGATAAAGAAGATAGCAGAAATCAAAGGCACTACGCCTGATGAGGTAGAGCGCATGACACGTGCCAATGCATTTGAACTGTTCACACGTGTAAGTGATTGAGCCACAACGTGAGGGACGAAAGTCGGGAACCGCCGCCCTGCCATGGGGCACGGTACACTCCCGCGTGAGCGAATAGCGAAGCGGTTTAGATACTGTAGGATTATGCTTAAATACGCAGAAATGCCCAGCCATGGACGGCTGGGCAAGGCGTTATGCGCCACGGACGGCGCATAAAAGCCGGTTTCGTCAAGCATAGAAAATCCTTAGACATAATCCGTACAGTATCTTAACTGCGAAGCGTAGCTCACGCGAGAGTGTACCGTGCCCCATGGCAGGGCGGCGGTTCCGGCTTTCATCCCGGGTTTTGGCAAAACCGCGAAAATTTACAAATATAATTGAAATAAAGGCATTTCATGTGATAATATAAAAGATAATGACAGCAGTTGTACTGTCGCATCAGATGAAACGACACAAGGAGTGCATATCATGGCATATTTGGGAAATCCTAAGAACACAATCGAGGTTCTGCAGAAATACAATTTCAATTTTCAAAAGAAATTTGGACAGAACTTCCTTATTGATACAGGCATTTTGGAGGAAATCATAGACTCGGCCGGCATCACAAAGGACGATATGATACTTGAGATAGGCCCGGGAATAGGTACGATGACACAGTATCTGTGTGAGTCGGCGCGCCAGGTAATAGCAGTCGAGATAGATACAAATCTGATACCTATACTTAAGGATACTCTGAGTGAATATGATAATGTAAAGGTCATAAATGATGATATATTAAAGGTAGACATAAATGCTCTGGCAGAAGAATATAATAATGGTAAGCCGATAAAGGTTGTTGCAAACCTGCCATATTACATAACGACACCTATTATTATGGGGCTGTTCGAGAGTCATGTGCCGATAGACAGCATTACAATTATGGTGCAGAAGGAGGTCGCAGACCGTATGCAGGCAGGTCCCGGCAAGAAGGATTACGGAGCTCTGTCACTTGCGGTGCAGTATTATTCGCACCCTGAGATAGTGGTAAATGTGCCACCAAGCTGTTTCATGCCACAGCCAAAGGTAGGAAGCTCTGTTATATCGCTCAAGCGATACGAAAAGCCGGTGGTTGACGTAGATGATGAAAAGCTGATGTTCAAAATCATCAGGGCATCTTTCAATCAGCGCAGGAAAACTCTTGCCAACGGGCTCAACAATTTCGGTGGTATGGGACTGACCAAGGAGCAGATACAGCAGAGCATAGAGGCTCTCGGAGTTCCTGTAAATGTGCGTGGTGAGGCTCTAAGCCTCGCACAGTTTGCGCAATTATCAAATATAATTGGTGCCGCAAAATAGAAAAAGCATGAATAAATCCATGCAGACAGGACATACTATCATCAGAACAATTCAGATGATGGAGGTAATGTCCTATGAAAAAACAACAAATTGCAGCAGCGGCATGTCTCGTGGCTGGAGCCATAGGATTTGCAGCGGTATATTCAACACAGAAACCCGGGAAAGACGAGATACCAACAGAAATTTCACAGACTTCGTCTATAGTTGAGCCTACAGAGAAAAAGACACCACAGAAAACTACAGAAAAAGTAGACTCAGAGAAAAAAATGGGACAGGAAGAATCAGCTGCAGGGCAGCAGGAAAATCAGCAGCCCACGGAAAAACAACTGCATTTTGTCCCGGAAAATGTGACAAACTGGCCTGTAAAGGGAGATGTGCTTTTGCCGTTTTCCATGGACAAGACGGTTTATTTCCCGACACTCGACCAGTATCAGTATAATCGTGGCATGGTAATACGTGCAAACGAAGGAGATGCGGTATGCTCAGTTACCGAGGGCAGGATTATAGACATATATGACAGCGCAGAGACAGGCTGTACAGTAGTGCAGGATTTAGGAGACGGCTATACGGCTACTTACGGACAGCTTGCAAATCTAACCTGCAGTGAGGGCGATGTACTTGAGGCAGGAGAAACACTTGGAGCAGTTGGAAAGGTGACCAGATACTATACTGTTGAGGGAACCAATGTGTATTTTGCTATGGAACAGGATGGAAAACCGGTCAATCCTATGGACTATTTCGGAGATATATAGAGGTGAAAAGTGGAGTTTAACGAATACAATGAGAGTGTGAAAAACTGGACAAATGGCATTCTTGACAATTACAGAAAGGACGCCGAGCTCACAATCAGATATTGCCATGAGCTGATAGATTACGGAGAAAAGACAGCAGATTCAAAGATCTTGGGCTTCGGATACTATCATCTTGCCATGACACTTTATTGCCTGAATGACTACGATAACATTTTTGATATCGTGGTCAGGGCGATAGATCATCTGGAGAAGGCGCAGAGTGGTCGACAGAGCAGATATGGATGAAAATTATACATATATTGTAAGGTGTGCTGACGGCACACTTTACACCGGTTGGACAAATGACCTGAAAAAGCGCATAAAAGCGCATAACTCCGGGAAAGGTGCCAAATATACAAAGACACGCAGACCTGTGGAGCTGGTCTATTTCGAGCACTTTGCCACGAAAGAGGAGGCAATGAGCAGGGAGTATCATATAAAACAGCTCAAGCGCGCACAAAAGCAGGCTCTGATAGATGAAATGAATAAAAATAACAAAAGTATTTTTTACACAAAACGGATAGTCGAAAATAACTAAAATGACCAAACGCCAGTGTGAGAATACTTATTTTTTTGCAATTCTTTGTGAAAAATTGCCAAAAAATACCTGGTGTTTTTATTAATATATACAGAAAAGACAAAATCCTCTTGCGAAACTACATGAAACTGTCTATAATAATTCTTGTGAAAACGTTACCGCAAACATTACCGAAAACAACCAAGGATGTTTGCAAAGACAATTTTAATATTAAATCTTTTAGGAGGGTTTAAAATGAAAAAGAAATTAGTAACAGTATTACTCGCTTCTTCAATGGTAGCAACAATGCTTGCCGGATGTGGATCAGGAAGCGGAGACGGAACAGAGAAAGGCTCATCTGCAAAGGGCGGCGATGGCTCAGTTTACATGTTAAACTTCAAGCCGGAGACAGATCAGGCATGGCAGGATCTTGCAGAGAAGTACACAGATGAGACAGGCGTACAGGTTACAGTAGTAACAGCAGCTGATGGACAGTACAAGACAACACTTAAGTCTGAGCTTGCTAAGAAGGAGGCTCCAACAATCTTCAATATCGGAAGCACAGCAGACTGCGCAGAGTATGACAAATACATATATGACTTAAAGGACAGCGAGATTTACAAGCACCTTACAGATAAGTCACTTGCACTTGAGTATAATGGCAAGATTGCATCAGTAGCTAACTGCTATGAGTGCTACGGAATCATCTACAACAAGGCAATTCTTGAGAATTACTGCAAAAACTACTCAGGAGCAGTTATCAAGTCAGTAGATGATATCAAGGATCTTGATACATTAGAGAAGGTTGCAACTGATATCAACGAGCATGTAGATGACATCAACAAAGCTTGTGACTTACATCTTACAGAGGCATTTGCTTCAGCAGGACTTGACAGCGGATCTAACTGGAGATTCACAGGACATCTCGCAGGTCTCGAACTCTACTATGAGTTCAAGGATGCAGGATGTGATCTCACAGCAGGACAGAAGGAAGTTACAGGTAAGTACATGGACAACTTCAAGAGAGTTTGGGATATGTACACAAATACATCAGCAGCAGACAAGGCTACACTTGATTCAGGAAGCTTAAATGCTGAGTCAGAGCTTGGTATGGAAGAGGCTGTATTCTACCAGAATGGTGACTGGGAGTATGCTAACTTCGCAGATGACAACGAGAACGGATACACAGTTAAGCAGTCTGACCTTTCAATGATGCCTATCTACTTCGGTGTAGATGACGCGAACGAGGGACTTGCAGTTGGTACAGAGAACCACTGGACAGTAAACGCTAAGGCAGATCAGAAGGATATTGATGCAACACTTGAATTCCTCAACTGGGTAATCACAAGTGATGACGGACGTGATGCAATCGTTAATAAAATGGGTCTTTCAGCTCCATGCGATACATTCACAGGCGACTATGAGTCAAAGAACGCTTTTGCTAATGTAGCATCAGAGCTTGCAAAGGAAGGCAAGACATCAGTAGCATGGTCATTCAACGCAACACCTTCAGTAGATGACTGGAGAGCTGATTTCCTTGCTCCACTCACAGAGTACACAGAGCGTAATGGTTCATGGGATGACGTTGCAAAGGCATTCTCAGAGAAATGGGCTTATTACTGGGATCTTCAGAACGAGCAGTAAAATTCTCTAAAAGTTAGTAAAAAGTAGTAAAAGTGGGGTGAGTGGCAGTCACTCACCCCATATTTTTTTAAGAAAGGTATATTTGTTATGGAAAAGTCGATTAGAAAAAAATTTTGGATCTTCGCTTTACCGACAATGGCAGCATTTACAATAGGATTTATTGTACCGTTCGTATATGGTATCTTCCTTTCATTTTGTAAATTCTCCACTGTTACAGACTGGAAATGGGTGGGATTTAAAAATTACACAAGGATTTTTGTTGTAAACGGCAGTGTGGATACAACCTTTATTCATTCAATCTGGTACACAGCACTATTACAGTAGTTTCGGTACTGATTATCAATATCGTATCATTTGCAATAGCAATGGCGCTTACAAAAGGAATCAGAGGAACAAATCTTTTCCGTACAGTATTCTTCCTTCCAAACCTGATCGGTGGAATCGTACTCTCATATGTATGGCTGATGATTTTTAACTCTATCCTGCAGAACTATTCAAAGACAATCGTAAGCTCAGAGTGGTCAGCATTCTGGGGACTTATCGCAGTAGTATGCTGGCAGCAGATTGGATATATGATGATTATCTACATCGCAGGTATTCAGAATATACCGGGTGAGCTTATTGAGGCAGCAAAGATTGATGGAGCCAACAGATGGCAGCTCTTAAAGAGCGTTATTCTTCCAATGCTTATGCCGACAATCACAATCTGTACATTCCTGACACTGACAAACGGCTTCAAGCTGTTCGACCAGAACTTAGCTCTTACAGGAGGTAATCCGGGAAAGATGTCAGAGCTGCTTGCCTTAAATATCTACAACACCATGTATGGAACAACAGGATGGCAGGGCGTAGGTCAGGCAAAGGCTGTTATATTCTTTATAATTGTTGCAATTATCGCACTTGCACAGAATAAGATTACTACAAGCAAGGAGGTACAGGACTAATGGCAAAACAGAAAAAAGCGCAGGAAGTCAGTGCCGTAAGACAGGCCAAGCACGGTTGGATAATCACATTATTATTCACTGTTTTATCAGTACTTTGGATTTCACCAATCTTTATGGTGTTACTCAATTCATTTAAGAGAAAAGCCTACATATTCAAGCATCCGTTTGGAATCAGCACAGTATCTATCACTGAGGGCTTTGAAGCCTTCAAGGATGGTATGTCAAGGCTTTTCTGTAGCACATTAAACTACAAGAATGGTCTCAGAATGACACATTTCTGGGACTGCTTTGGAAATTCACTTTTCATCACAGTCGGCTCAGTAGTACTTATTGTACTCTGCTGCTCAATGTGTGCATGGTACATAGTTCGTGTAAAGACTAAGGGCACAAAGCTTATGTATACACTTTGCCTTTTCTCTATGATTGTACCATTCCAAATGGTAATGTTTACATTATCAAAATTTGCAAATATGCTTCATTTATCAAATCCACTCGGTATCATCATTGTATATCTTGGCTTTGGAGCAGGACTTGCTGTGTTTATGTTTACAGGATTTGTAAAGAGTATCTCATTAGAGATCGAAGAGGCAGCTATGATTGATGGCTGTACACCATTACAGATGTATTTCAGGGTCGTATTTCCAATACTTCGTCCTACAGCGGTAACAGTAGCGATACTTGAGGCAATGTGGGTATGGAATGATTACCTTCTTCCATCACTGGTTTTAAACATCAACCAGTACAAAACCATACCAATTGCTATTCAGTACTTAAAGCAGAGCCACGGTATGATTGACTGGGGTGCAATGATGGCCATGCTCGTGCTTGCGATTCTGCCAATTGTTATCTTCTATATTGTATGTCAGAAGTACATTATAGAGGGTGTGCTCGCAGGAGCTGTAAAGGGTTAATATAGCTTACAAGAGGATATAGTTTATGTTATTTAAGCCCCACACTTGTTAAGAAAACATGTGGGGCTTAAGCTAAATTAGCAGGTTTTGTAGTTGTGGATATATGATATAACGAGTGAAATAAATTATATCACATGGATATAATGTAAAAGGACGTATCGCTGTCCGGACGGGGGAAAACAATGACAATTGTAGATATAGCAAAAGAATCGGGATACTCAGTAACAACTGTATCCCGAGTTTTAAATAACAGGCAGGATGTTTCTCCTGCAGCAAAAGAAACCATAATGAAAATAGTTGAGGCACACAACTTTGTGCCAAATACCAATGCAAAGAGGCTCAAGCAGACCATTTCCAGAAATATTTATCTGTTGGTAAAGGGTACCTCTAATATGCTGTTTGCAAACGTAGTCGAGGAAATCCAGTCGATAATAGACAGAACAGACTACTCTTTGAGCATCACATATCTGGATGAGGACAGTAATCTAAGCAGTGTGACAGACCGCATATGCAGGGAGCGAAAGCCGCTTGGCATCATATTCCTCGGAGGCAGCAGGGAGGATTTCTCGGAGGATACATCTTCGTTTAAGGTGCCGTGTGTTATCGTGACCACATCGGCAGAAAACTGGAGCATGGAGGAGCTGTCATCTGTTTCCATTGATGATGAGAAGGCAGGGGAAACAATCGTCGACTATCTCATCGAGCATGGACATACAAAGATAGCAGAGATTGGAGCCAATCTGGAGCTTTCACAGACAGCTCGTCTGCGACATAACGGATATCTCAACAGCTTAAAAAAGCATGGAATCACACCTGATGAGCGTTACTATGAGAGAGCGCGATTCTCATATGACAGCGCATATCGTGCGATGAAAAAGCTTTTTGGAAAAGGATATAGAAATCACCGCAGTCTATGCGATTTCCGATGTCATGGCAATCGGTGCCTTAAGGGCAATACTTGATAAGGGACTCAGGGTGCCGGAAGATATATCTATCACAGGCTTTGATGGTTCGACACTTGCAGAGTACTACAATCCCAAGATTGTATCTATCAGACAGCCGCACAAGGATATGGCGGCACGCAGCGTGGAGCTTCTTTTTAACATGATAGATTTGCATAAAGGCTCATGTCATGAGATAATACCATTTGAGCTGACAGAGGGCGAGAGTGTTGCTAGAATTGATTAAAGACTATATAATATCAGCTTGTTACATTCCGGACATACAATAAACGAGGAGGAATCGCGCATGGAAGTGAATAATAAGATGAAGCACACCATAAAGGTCGCATGGGCCAAAGGGTTTTCACAGTTTTTAGCACTAGCAGGAGCAATCCTGCTAGTGTTTGTGCTATTTAAATTCGATGCAATAATGGCACAGATAGTGAGAATAATAAACATACTTATGCCAATCATCATGGGGATTGTGCTGGCGTATCTCATAAATCCGATGGTAGAGTTTTTATGACAGAAAGCTAAGCAATTCGCTTGGCAAAGCCATAGAAAAGAAGTGTGGAAAGAGACCTTCTATGAGAGGGTTGTCAATACTTATAAGTCTGGCCATAATAATAGCCATTATTGTAGTGCTCATCATGATGGTGGTGCCACAGCTTGTAAGCAATATCACAAATGCGGTCAGTCTTTTACCGGATCAGATACAGGACCTTGTGAAAAAAATCACGGAGCTTGCCAAAAACAATGACAGGGCAAAGGAAATAATCACTGAGCTATACAATAACGGCATAAGCTATTTTACTGAATGGGTAAGGGACAATATGCTCGGACAGGTTACCTTTGTGATAAACGGTATTATGGGAATCTTTGGTACAGCGGTAAACTGCCTTGTTGCATTCATCGTTGCCATCTATGTCCTTCTTAGCAAGGATACCTTCAAACGCCAGACTAAAAAGCTCGTGAGCGCATTTCTGCCGGAGCGCCATATACAGGTGCTTTCAAGCATCTTAAAGGAGAGCGACAAGATATTCGGTGGCTTTATCAGTGGCAAAATCATTGATTCACTCATAATCGGAGCTATCTGTTTCGTGTGCTGCCTGATACTGCGCATGCCGTATGTAGCACTCATCAGCGTGATAGTCGGAGTGACCAATGTCATACCGTTCTTTGGACCGTACATTGGAGCCATACCAAGCACCATACTCATCATGCTCGACAGCCCGTCAAAGGGTGTGATATTTTTGCTGTTTATCATTATCTTACAGCAGGTGGACGGCAATATTATCGGACCAAAGATACTCGGTGAGTCCACAGGACTCTCACCTTTCTGGGTGGTATTTGCAATCTTCCTTGGAAATGGATTATTTGGAGTAATGGGGCTGTTCATCGGAGTACCGACATGGGGTGTCGTGTACTACCTGATAAAGAGATATGTGAATTATCGTGTGAGGAAGAAAGAATAAACGTACTGTTAAAAATAAGTTATAAATTTTGAAAATAGTACTTGAATACTGGAAAATATGTGTATATAATGTGTGAACGAGGCTTTGAAAAAGAGCTTGTTCACACATTTTTTTAATAGATTTTTTGCAGGGGTGAACCTGCTGGGAAAAGTTATTATGAATTGAATTTTTGGGGAGGGTATTTACACATGAAGACAGACATGACTAAAGGCAATCCAATGAAAATTATACTGCTGTTCTCGATTCCTGTTCTGATGGGAAATCTGTTTCAGCAGTTCTATAATATGGTGGACACGATTATCGTGGGGCAGTATCTGGGCTCAAAGGCGCTTGCGGCGGTTGGTTCGACAGGCTGTATTATGTTTCTGGTGCTTGGCTTTGCAAATGGAATAGCACAGGGCTTTGGAGTTATGGCAAGCCATGCGTTTGGTGCGAAAAAAGAGAAGCTTTTGAAGCATTATGTGGCTTTAGCTATCATTCTTACTGTGATTGTTTCAGTGGTGCTCACGATTCCGACAGTGCTTGCGTCGAGGCAGCTTCTTATCTGGCTCAATACACCTGATGATATACTTGTCATGGCTGATGCGTACATAAAGGTCATTTTTGCGGGAATTTTCTGCACCATGTCCTACAATGTGGCTTCCGGTTTTTGCGAAGAATCGGAGACAGCAAGACTCCGCTGTATTTTTTGATTTTTTCATCTGTATTGAATATTGTGCTGGATATATTCTTTATCGTGGTGGTGAAGGCAGGCACAGCAGGAGCAGCTTATGCGACAGTTATCTCGCAGGGAATTGCTGCAGTTTTGTCATTTATCGTGATGTTTAAGAAGTATGATTTGCTGCGCACCAGCCGTGAGGATTATTACATGGATTGGAACGGAATCTGGCGAATGCTCTCAATCGGTCTGCAGATGGCACTCAACTATTCAATCACTGCTATCGGAACGATGATTTTCCAGGCTGCGGTCAATGTCTTCGGTTCGCAGGTGGTAGCTGCGTATACCGCCGCATCCAAGGTCAGCAATATCGCGACACAGACCATGCCTACACTTGGAACAGCCGCTGCGACTTACTGCGGACAAAATCTTGGAGCAGGAAGATACGACAGGATATTTAAGGGTATGAAGTCATGCTTTTTCATATGTATAGGCTGCGCAGTTTTAGCGGCAGCAATTAACTGCTTTGTCGGACCGTACATGATAGGCTGGTTTATCACATCGCCTACGGCAACTGACATTGACTGTGCTATGAAATATCTGAAAATCGCGAGTGTCTTCATGCTTCCGCTTGCATGGATTTTTTGCATACAGAAACGGTCTGCAGGGACTTAACAAGGGACTTGTGCCTATGCTTAGCGGTGGGATGGAGCTTGTGTCGAGATGGATTGCAATACTTGCTCTGTCAAAGCCATTTGGTTACGTCGGTGTGTGCTTTGCAGATCCGGCAGCCTGGCTTACAACAGGAATACTGCTTATTGTGACCTACTATGTGTGGGAGATGCGCATGAGGAAGAAGATACAGATAAAATAGATTTCACACAAATTGGTTTATTCGTGGTACAATTAAGCCACGGATAAATCAATTTCATTTACAGAGATAAAGAGGCGGATTGCATGAATTATTATGAGCTTTCAAACACTGTCACCCCTGATACCATTGGATACAAAAATGGCTTATGGCAGAAAAGATATGTGCAGATTTACAGAGTATTGACTGTTGTATGGAGTGTTTTGACATTATGCTTGTTGTTTGGAATGTTCCATAGGGATGACTATAGTTCAGGAATGATTAAATCATGTTTATTGCTCTTTTTTTGCAGGTATTATTTTTTTCTGGTGTTGATGCTGATCGCTGTTGTTAATATATCAGCGAAAAGGACAGAGAATTGGAGCCTTCAGGACAGGCATGATTACAATTTGGCTATGTACAGAACCAGATACAGGAATAATAGGCAGCTTCAGTCAGTTGTGTTGATAGTGATGGCTAAGCAGCAGCTTCTTATGTCAAACTATGATCTGGCCGCACAGGCTCTTGCAATGGTTGATATCAATTGTGTGAAGCTGCCATATTTAAGAGATTATTATTTTTGCAATGCTGCAGTTTTGTTCCTATGTGATAAGCCGGGCTGGCAGGAGTGGCTGGATAAGTGCTATGCTGTGCCGGCGAATCAAAAGCAGATGACGGACATGCAGATTGGTGCATTGTTTTTATCAGAAAATGCAAAAATGGATTTGTGTCAGGCAATTTACGCAGACACCAGGATAAAGCATAAGTGGCCGACAGCAATTGTAATTACTGCGATATTGGTGTTGTATGCAGGAATTTTCTATGGAGTAGGAGGCTTACTGTCTCGAGGATATCACTATAGATGCTGGTTCGAGCTGTCGTCTGTTTTGATAACATACGCAGGCTGTATGGTCTTGTCGCTTTACTGGATAATCAGGTGGATATTATTCAGTGACAGCGTATCTAAAAAGTCAGAAGGCGTAAGGCTATTCAGAAAAGTAATACTCATAGTCATGTGGCTGTGTTTGATGGCTGCCATGGTTATTAATCTGATAATTTCATTCATCGGCATGGATACGGAGAAAAAGGTATATGCGAATGGTCTTATCTGCATGAGTACTTCGGATGGATATAATACTGATGAATATTATAACATCAAGGTTGGACCTTTCCTGAGACGAAATTTGACATTTAAGGAAACAATAAAGTTTGGACTTATAAACGATGATGACAGCACCGGAGACAGTGGAAATGATGCTGGTGATAGTGGTGCAAATGACAGTGAAAACAGCACTGAGAATAATTCACAGTCATACAATGACGCTTCTGAAAATACAGAAAATGAGAATGCAGGAAATGAGAACGCTGACGAAAGCCTGGATACAGAAAGCATGGCCGTATATGATTACATGTCAGCTGCAGGGATACTCTCAGCCGGGGATGCCGGTATTATTCGCAACGGTTCCACAGCTAAAGGTACTTTTTATTCTGTTTTCGAAACCGGCGAGGCTGATGGAAATACGTATGAGAATAGGTTAGTTTATGACAGAGTTTCCGAAAATGGACAGTGTGATTTGTTTGTTTATGAGCAGTTGGTTAGTGGCTCAGATACAAGGCTACTGGGATTTTATGCTGTAAATAAAACCACAAATGAGGTTTTCTCAGCGGATAGAAACTCATGGGGTGGTGTGAGCAGCAGGGAATATCAGGACGCAACAGGAGAAAATTAGGCTGGTACATGTCACATAAACGATGTACTAGCTGGTTGTCTCCCTGCGGATCAGCACAGGCGCTATCTTTTTTGTGCGTTGGCGCCAAATCTGGCTCAGGCTTTCTTTGTTTGCAGTTATCCATCTGCTTGACGAGCAAATCCATGGCGGTTCTTGCGATTACATCTATCTGCTGGCCGATGGTGGTGATTGGAATTATGGCTTCGTTGGCAATTGGTGAATTGTCGAAGCCGACTATCTCATAGCTGTCCGGAAAGCAGCCGTATTTTTGTATGACAAGATTCAAAAACATGTTGGCATATGTGTCGTTTGCCAGGAATACCCCTTTTTTTTATCAGGATATTTCTCATCTATATTGTTAAAAATCACATTCATCTGAGAAAATAAATCGTTGTACGAATCACCGGATACGTTCAGGCTGAGCTCATAGGGAATATTGTGCTCGGTACAGGTGTCCTCAAACGCACGGATTCTGTCGTAAGCCGGGACATACTTTGGTACATCTACATTGATATGGATGAGAATATCACATTTGTCACGTATTAAAAGAGATGTGGCCTGAAGCGCACCCATATAGTTGTCGGAGGTGACACTGCTTATATGCATGGATTCTCGCTCGATTGCGACAATTGGAATGTGGTATGAAGCAAGCTTTTCAGATGAGAGAGTGTGACTTAGCACGATAAGACCCTCTATCTGATAAGCTAAAAGTTCATCAATGTAGTTTTCTTCCTCAGCCGCCCCCTTGTCACTCATAAAGATGAGAAACTTATAGTGATAGTCAGTGTAGGTGGCTAAAAGCTGTGTGAGCATCTCAGAGTAGTAGTGCAGGTAAAGGTTTGGCACTATTATGCCGACAAACTCGCTCTTACCGTTTGCGAGAACCTTTGCGAGCTTATTTTTCTTATAGCCGAGCTCATCAAGCGCACGGGAAATCTTTTTCCTGATTCTCTAGTGTCAGAGAGTCTGGATGATTGAAATATCTTGAAATCGTTGTTTTTGAAAAGTGTGTATATTCCGCAATATCTGCAAATGTAACCTGTTTTTTTTCCCATGGGATGTCTCCTTATAAAAATTACTTATATTACAAATGTTTATAAACAGTATACAGCGCAATTTCAAAATATCAACAAAAAAGTAACCGGTTTTTTTTTGAGAAAAGTATTGACACAGCACAAATGATATTGTATTATCAAATTATAAAGTAACCGGTTACTTTACCGGTTACACAAGAGCGTAAATTAAGTAAAAAAGACAAAATGTGAAAGAGAGTGGAGGTCACAGCAAATGAAAGAAAAAAAAAGCAGTCATTAAAGCAAAGTGACATATGTGAAGAAAAACTGGATGTTGTACATATTTTTCCTTATGCCGGGACTTTTACTGACAATCATATTCAAGTATGTTCCGATGGGCGGACTGCTCATAGCATTCAAGGATTACAATGTCATAAAGGGTGTGCTGGGGAGTCCATGGGTCGGGCTTGAATATTTCAAGAGATTTTTATCATCACCTGATTTTATGAACTACCTTATGAATACGTTAAAGGTAAGTATTTACGGATTGTTATGGGGATTTCCGGTACCGATCATACTTGCACTGCTTCTGAATCGTATTCGCAAAGAGGGCATCAAGAAAAAGATACAGCTTCTGATTTACGCACCAAATTTTATCTCAGTTATTGTACTTTGTGGTATGGTTCGTATGCTGTTATCACCGGTAGGACCTTTGAATAGGCTGCTTGGGATTAGCACAAACTGGATGACAATGCCGGCTGCATTCAGAACCATCTACATCGCGAGCGGCATTTGGCAGGGAGCAGGCTGGGCTTCAATCATGTATACAGCGGCATTATCCAATGCGAGCAAGGAGCTTGAGGAGGCAGCGAGAATGGATGGCGCAAACATCTTCCAGCAGATGTGGTATGTTGAGCTTCCGGCTATTAAGAATATTATAGTGATACAGTTCATCCTGCAGGCAGGAAATATTATGAGTATCGGTTTCGAGAAAGCCTATGCGTTACAGACAGATATGAACTTACCGGCATCGGAAATTCTTTCTACATATGTATACAGAATCGGACTTTTGAATGGAGACTATGGTTATTCAACAGCGGTTGGTCTTTTCAACTCGGTAATCAATGTAATATTGCTGATTATAGTCAATGCGGTTGTAAAGAAGCTAAACGATGGTGAAGGAATCTAGGAGGAAAGTGCAATGGAAAAAGATATGACGATAAAAATCAAATATTCACGGACTGATAAAATTGTTCTTGGAATTGGATATACACTTCTTGGGTTGTTTGTGCTTGCATAATTGTTCCGTTAGTATATGTAGTGCTGGCATCTTTCATGGATCCGACAGTACTTAACAACCAGGGACTGAGCTTCAACATAAAGGACTGGACTATTGATGCATACAGACGAGTTCTGGAAAATGACATGATATGGCGCGGATTTTTTAATTCGTTTTTTTACTCAATAGCGTTTGCGGCAATCTCAGTATTTGTCACAATCCTGGCAGCATATCCTATGTCTAAAAAGGAATTTGTCGGAAGAAAATTTTTCAATGTGATTTTTATTATCACAATGTTTTTTGGAGGAGGAATGATTCCTACATTCATCCTTATAAATCAGCTCCATATGGTAAACACCGTATGGGCAATCCTTATTCCGGGCGCTTTCAATGTGTGGAATATGATTTTGGCGAGAACCTATTATCAGTCAGTGCCAAATGAGCTTCGTGAGGCATCAGCCATCGACGGAGCAAATGAAATACAGCATTTCTTTAAGATTATGCTTCCGGTTTGTAAGCCGATTATTGCGGTGCTTATGCTTTGGTCATTTGTAGGAATGTGGAACAGCTACTTTGATGCAATGATTTACCTGAATGACGCAAATCTCCAGCCATTACAGCTTGTACTGCGTTCAATTCTCGTGCAGAATACACCTCAGCCGGGCATGATTGCAGATATCCAGAGTACAGCTGAGATGGCAAAGGTTGCAGAGCAGCTCAAGTACGCTACAATTGTTGTATCAAGTTTACCACTTTTGATTATGTATCCATTTTTCCAGAAATATTTTGATAAAGGAATCATGGTTGGATTTGTTAAGGGCTAACAGAAAGGATGAGTATGGATATGAAAAAAAAGAAGCTTCAAAAAATTAATTACACTTTCGCTTACACTTGCAATGCTGACAGGTGTGGCAGGCTGTGGAAAGCAGCAGAGCTTAAATGCCGAGACAAATCCGGACACACCGGTATCAGATGTGCAGTTTCCTCTGAAGGAGAAGGCTGAGCTGTCATTTATCAAGTGCACCGGCCACATCCACACAGGATCCTAATGAGAGGACTATCTTCAAGAGAATGGAGAAGCAGACCAACGTGCATATCGACTGGACATGCTTCGTTTCAGACCAGTTCTCTGACAAGAAGAATCTGGCGTTGGCTCAGTTTGGAAATCTGCCGGATGGACTGTTTAATGCAGGCATGAGTGATTACGACCTGCTCAGATATGCAAAGCAGGGTATTATCATTCCGGTTGAGAATCTGATTGACAAATATATGCCTAATCTTCAGGCAGTTTTTGAGAAATATCCTGAATATAGGACAATGTGTACTGCACCGGACGGACATATCTATTCATTTCCTTGGATAGAGCAGCTTGGTTCAGGAAAAGAAGCTATCCAGGCAATAGGCGATATTCCTTATATCAACAAGAAGTGGCTTGACTATCTGGGACTTGATGTACCGACTACCACAGACGAGCTTGAGAAAGAGTTTGACATTGAGGGCGGTGTCATTCCTATGTCATTTATTATAAACAACGGTGACCAGGATCCAGCCATCCTCATGAACGGCTTTGGTGAGGGTTATGGTGATACAGGTGACCACTTTGCAGTAACAGATGAGGGAAAAGTCATCTATACTCCTACACAGGAGGGCTACAAGGAGGGTATCGAGTGGCTTCACAAGCTTGTCACAGAGGATTTGATTGACCCTGAGGCATTTACACAGGAGTGGTCAACATATGTAGCAAAGGGTAAAAACCACAGATACGGGCTCTGCTTTACATGGGACATTGCAAACATTGACAATAACACAGATTACGTCATGCTTCCTGCTCTCACAGGACCTGACGGAGTCAGAAATATCACCAGACAGAACAACAGTGAGACTAGCGGTTTTGACAGAGGACGATGCGTACTGACATCAAGCTGCAGGGATACGGCTTTGGCAGCCGCGTGGATCGATCAGATGTATGCACCAATCCAGTCTCCACAGAATAACTGGGGAACATACGGTGAGAAAGATTCGTTCAATATATTTGAGATGAGTACAAACGCTGACGGCGGACAGATGTTAAAGCATATGGATCTGGGCGATCAGTCACCGGTTGAGGTGCGTGAGGCGCAGTCTGTAAACGGACCGCTTGCTGTTTTAAATGAGTACTATGATGTTTATGTGACAGAGCCTGCAGATGCCAAGTGGCGTCTTGACAACATGCATGAGGCTTATCTGAAGGACATGAACAGTAAGTATGTCTATCCAAACGTGTTCATGAGCATAGATGACACCAACAAGGTGTCACAGTACGACACAGACATCAAGAAATATGCTGAGCAGAAAAACGCCGACTGGATATTAAACGGCGGCATTGATAAGGAATGGGATTCATACCTTAAGAAACTTGATAAATATGGTTTACAGGATTATCTGAAGATAAAGCAGAAATATTTTGACAGCTATCAGAAATCCCTTGAGAGTACGTCAGAGGGCAAATAGGTTACTGTTCATAATTCTGTATTACCGGCAAAGCAAACAGAGTTGGAGGAATTGAATGAGCTAATTATTGGAAAAAGCAAGAAGCTACGAGTCAAAAAAAAATAGCTGCTACAGATAAAGAGAGTAAACCTTTGTTTCATATCAGTGCACCGGCAGGATGGATTAATGATCCGAATGGATTTTCTGTCTATAACGGAAAAATTCATCTGTTTTATCAGTACTATCCATATCTGCGTGAGTGGGGACCTATGCATTGGGGGCATAGTACGACAAGCGATATGATTAAATGGGAGCAGCTTCCGTGTGTTCTGGCACCTGACGAGGAATATGATAAAAAAGGATGTTTCTCAGGAAGTGCCATTGAGGCAGATGGTAAGCATGTGCTTGTATACACAGGTGTCACAAGGATTAAACTTCCTGACGGCAGTGAGCAGGAGAGACAGAACCAGTGCATCGCATTTGGAGACGGACTTAATTATGTGAAGCATGAGAATAATCCTGTTGTGACAGGCGATATGCTTCCTGAAAACTGCAGCAGAATCGATTTCCGTGACCCTAAAATATGGAAAGAGGATGACACATATTATCTTATAGTTGGAAGCAAGGACTTAAACAATGTGGGACAGGTAGTGCTCTGCTCTTCAAAAAACCTGACCGATTGGCAGTTTGAGACAATCCTTGCGGCAAACAGCACCGGCAAAATAGGTACCATGTGGGAGTGCCCGGACTTCTTTGGGCTGGAGGATAAGCATGTGCTCATCTGTTCACCGCAGAGTATGAAGGCAGACAAATATGAGTTTCATAACGGACACAACTCTGTATATTTTCTGGGGGATTATGATAAAGAAAATCATGTATTTATCAAGGAAGAGCCGCACACACTTGACTATGGCATGGACTTTTATGCGCCACAGACTACACTGCTTCCGGACGGACGCCGCGTGATGATTGCGTGGATGAAGTCATGGGATGCATGTGTCGTTCCTGATTCGCAGGATTGGCAGGGAATGATGACACTGCCTCGTGAGCTTGAAATAAAGGACGGCCGCATCTGGCAGAAGCCGGTTAAGGAAATAGAAAATTATCGTGCAAACAAGTGTCATTATACAGATAAAAAAATAGACTGCTACACGACCTTTGATGGCATAAAGGGCCGCACTCTCGACATGACAGTGGAGCTTTCAGGCGAGGAGTACCATGACTTCACTGTTGAAATGGCATGCGATGATGAGTATGGTACAGTGTTTACCTACAACAGAGTCGCAGGCGTGCTCGAGATTGATCGTACCTGCTGTGGCGTCACAAAGGATGTTGTCTGTGTCAGAAAAATTAAAATTGTAGATACAGACAGAAAGCTAAAGCTTCGTTTCATCATAGACAGACAGTCTATAGAGCTCTTTATCAATGACGGACAGCAGGTCGCAACCACAGCTATCTGTACACCTCTTCAGGCAGACGGAATCTGCTTTAATTGTGACGGAAGTGCTGTTGTGGATATTGAAAAATATGATATAATATGATATAATTATAATATGAAAGCATATCAGTAGAGCATACAAATAATAACCGGACAAATTATTGGTCCGGTTATTTGTAGAATAATATACAGGATATTTTGACAGGAAAGAAAGAGGTACAATATGGATGTAGTTGCATTAGGTGAATTACTTATAGATTTTACAGAAAACGGTACAAGTGCGCAGGACAATAAGCTTTTTGAGGCTAATCCGGGTGGAGCTCCATGTAACGTGCTTGCCATGCTTCAAAAGCTCGGTCATCAGACTGCTTTCATCGGAAAAGTGGGACAGGATGCGTTCGGAAGGCTGCTTGTTGATGCCGTAAAGGAGCAGGGCATCGACACAACAGGCGTGCGCTATGATGATAATGTCCATACCACTCTTGCATTTGTCCAGACCGCAGCAGACGGAGACAGAGATTTCTCATTTTACAGAAATCCGGGAGCAGATATGATGCTGACAGCGGATGAGGTGGATTTATCCCTTGTGAGAAACGCAAAAATTTTCCACTTCGGAAGTCTTTCAATGACAGATAAGATCTGTGAGAATGCGACAAAGCATGCAATAGCTGCCGCAAAAGAGGCAGGCGTACTGATTTCCTTTGACCCTAATTTGCGCAAACCGCTCTGGAAGAGCATGGACGATGCAAAAAGAGAAGATAAGCTGGGGCTTTAGTCAGTGTGACATCTAAAAAAATATCTGATGATGAGATTGAATTCATGACAGGCGAAAAGGACATAAAGACAGGTGTGAAGAAGCTCATAGATGAGTATCACATTCCGTTTATCTGTGCCACCATGGGCAAAAACGGAAGTATGGCATTTTTTGACGGACATATCGTGGAGGCAGCTCCGTTCCTGCGAGATGACACTGTCGAGACTACAGGTGCAGGAGATACCTTCTGTGCGTGCCTGCTTCACGATGTGCTGGAGCATGGTATCAATGACCGGAAGGATGACGGTGTGAAAAAGATGCTCACATTCGCAAATGCGGCAGCTTCTCTTATTACTACGAGAAAGGGCGCACTTCGCGTGATGCCTGAGAAGGGTGAGGTTGAGGCTGTGATTAAGTAGTTATAATTTAATACGATAAAAGAGATTATACTCTTCTTAATCTATGTTTAAAAACGTGATTAAGAAGAGTATATTTGTTTCTTGCAGTGCATAATTGTATTGGCTATAATATCATATATAAAACAATGATTTGAGACTATACAGGGAGTCAGATATGGTAAAAACGATTGGTATTGGGAAACAGGATTTTGCTTCTGTTATAGAAGATAATTGCTTTTTTGTGGACAAAACGAGCTTTATAAAGGAATGGTGGGATTCAAAGGATGATGTGACTCTCATCACGCGTCCGAGGCGTTTTGGAAAAACACTTAATATGAGCATGCTTAACTGCTTTTTTTTCAAATCAGTATAAGGACAGGAGCGATTTGTTTGATTCATTGTCTATATGGGAGGATGAGGACTATCGAAAAATTCAGGGGACTTATCCTGTGATTTTATGAGCTTTGCTTCGGTTAAGGCCGACAATCTGGGAGATGCAAAAATCCAGATAAAAGCACAGATAGAGGCTGTTTACAAAAGGCACAGATATCTGCTTGAGGGGGGATACTCTGACAGCAGACGAAATAGCTGATTTTGAAGGAACAAATACCAGGATGGGTGATGCTGAGAGTGGATTAAAATTAAATATTTTGTGTGAGTATTTTCATCGTTACTGGGGAAAGAAGACGATAATTATCCTTGATGAGTATGATACTCCTATACAGGAGGCATATCTTCATGGATATTGGAATGAGTTTACTGCATATATAAGAAGCCTGTTTAATGCAACGTTCAAGACAAATCCGTATATGGAGCGTGCTATTATGACAGGAATCACGCGTGTATCAAAGGAATCAATTTTTTCAGACCTCAATAATCTGAATGTAATAACCACGACCTCAAGCAGTTATGCAACGAGCTTTGGATTTACAGAGAATGAAGTTTTTGATGCAATGAAGAGTATGGTCTGTCCGGTGAAAAAGATACTGTAAAAAAATGGTATGACGGTTTTAAATTTGGAAATCACAGTGATATTTATAATCCATGGTCTATAACGAATTTTCTAAAGGAAAAACAGATAAGTCCATACTGGGCATCTACCAGCTCAAACGGTCTGGTAAATCGTTTGATCAGAACAGCATCTGCAGAAATAAAATCTATGATGGAAACACTTCTGGAAGGCGATTCTGTGGAGGTTAGCATTGACGAACAACTGGTGTTTGAACAGCTCGATAACGATGAAAATGCCATTTGGAGTCTTTTGCTTGCCAGCGGTTATTTAAAGGTTGATTCCTTAGAAAAAAAGAGGTCTTACGCTTGAACCGTGGTATCATCTGAGCATTACAAATCTTGAAACCGTAAGTATGTTTTCAAATATGTTCAGAGGATGGTTTAATGCCTCTGTTTCGAATTATAATGGATTCATAAGGGCATTGCTTAGAGGCAATGTAAAGGAAATGAACATATACATGAATGAGGTCGCTTTATCTACCTTCAGCAGCTTTGAAAGCGGAAAGCATCCTTCGGGAAAATCTGAACCGGAGAGATTTTATCATGGTTTTGTCTTAGGCCTGCTGGTCGAGCTTAGAGATAAATATGAAGTGCAGTCAAACCGTGAAAGTGGCTATGGCAGATATGATGTGATGATCATTCCACGTGATAAAAATTCGCAGGCTGTAATAATAGAATTTAAGGTTATTGATTCGCAAGAGGAGACATCACTGGATATGACTGCGGATAGTGCTTTGAAGCAGATTGAAGAGAAAAATTATGATGCAAAGCTTTTGGAACGAGGATATAAAAGAGAAGCAATTCAACATTATGGTTTCGCATTTGAAGGAAAGAAAGTATTGATAAAGAAGGCACAAATCTAAATGAAACAAAAATTATCAGTTGCACCAACACTCAAAAACTACGACAAGAAAAATCTCCCAAAGGACATTCTTGCGGGAATCATCATCATGGCGGTTTCGATTCCTATATCGATGGGCTATGCGCAGATATCCGGGCTACCGGCGGTATATGGCTTGTATGGCTCGGTATTCCCAATCATATTGTTTGCTCTGTTTTCCACATCACCGCAGTTTATATTCGGTGTGGATGCTGCTCCGGCGGCGCTTGTCGGAGCAGCAGTGCTTGGCATGGGAATAGAGGCAGGAAGCAAAGAGGCCATGACGGTTGTACCGGTGTTTACATTTTTTGTGGCACTGTGGCTTTTGGCATTTTACTTCATGAATGCCGGAAAGCTGGTGAACTACATATCTGCGCCGGTTATGGGCGGATTTATCACAGGCATATGTACTACAATCATACTGATGCAGGCGCCAAAGCTCATGGGCTCTGCGGCAGGAACCGGAGAGCTTTTTGAACTGTCTGAGCATATATGGGAGGCCTTACACCACATAAATGCAGCCGCACTTGTCATGGGGATTGTAGCGCTTGCCATTTTGGTTGTGAGTAAGAGGCTTGTTCCAAAGTTTCCTATGGCGGTTGTGCTCATGGTAACAGGCGCGCTTTTTACATATTTTGGACCGGTAAAGGAGTGGGGAGTGCCGACTCTTTCAGCAGTTGAGCCCGGCATGCCGCGGTGGTATATACCGGATTTCGAGGCAGTTTTTTCAGTTCAAAAGGCCTCAGAGGTAATAGTTTTAAGTCTTTCGGTTGCTGTTGTCATCATGGCAGAGACACTTCTGGCAGAAAACAATTTCGCACAGAAAAACGGATACAGAATAGATGATAACACGGAGCTTTTGGCATTTTCCATAGGAAATATGGCTGCGGCTTTTACGGGCTGCTGTCCGATAAACGGTTCAGTGTCACGAACTGCGATGAGCGAGCAGTACGAGGGTAAGGCACAGCTCACAGGGCTTGTTGCAGGCGTTTCCATGATAGCAGTGCTTCTTTTTTGCACAGGCTTTATAGGATATCTGCCGGTTCCGGTGCTCACGGCGATTGTCATATCAGCGCTCATGGGTGCCACGGAGTTTCATCTGGCAAAGAGACTGTGGAAGGTCAGCAGGACAGAATTTTTTTCATATTTGTTGGTGCTTTTTTCGGAGTACTTATTCTGGGTACGATAAACGGAGTTTTGATAGGAATCATTTTGTCTTTTGCCGAGATGATAATCAGAAGCGCAAAGCCGGCCACCTGCTTTCTCGGTGTGCAGCCGGGACACAGTCATTTCCGCGATATCAGGGAGAGCACAAACATCCACGAGATTGACGGTGTGATTATTTACAGATTTTCGAGCGGCCTGTTTTTTGCAAATGCAAAGGTACTTGTGCGTGATATTGAGGACCACCTAAAGCATGATACAAAAGCTGTCATAATCGATGCCGGAGCTATCGGAAGTATTGATATCACAGGAGCTGACAGCATAGAGTCACTTTACCGCTCACTGAAACAAAAAGGTGTAAAGCTATACATAACAGAGCACATTGCAGAGCTCAACGAGCAACTCAGGAAGCTGGGCTTAGGTTATTTAATTGAGCAGGGCTGTGTCAGAAGGACAATACATATTGCGCTAAAGGATATGGGAATAAACAGACCTTATCCGCTTGAGGGTGGCGTAGATAACGAGGAGCGCAGTGCCTCAAGAAAGCGTGCTGACAACAGAGTGCAGGAGTTTGTCTGGGCGTTTGGCGCCGAGAGTGAGGAGCAGATTGAAAAGCAGATAAAGCTTCAGATAGAACAGCTCAAAAAAGACAAAGGATATAGAGGAAATCATGCATGGCCGCTGGGCGCATATGGATGAGTTTGACCAGGATGAGTGGCTGGAGCATCTGGAGGAGCATCTGAAAGAAATCGTCAACATATCAGGAAAGGATGTGCACACGCTTGCGGCAGATATCGAGATGCACCGTCGCGAGGTGCATGAGCGTATAGCAAGAGAGCATCCGGAGCTTGCAGAGCGGTTTGCACAGAGGAGACACCTGCTTGATAAGCATCTGAAGGAGAGAAGGCCTGAGGTCTACAGGATTATCGTGCAGCTAAGGGAGGACAACAAGCATAAATGAACATAAACCAGACACTCAAACAATACTTTGGCTACGACAGTCTTAGAACAGGGCAGGAGGAGCTCATAAACGGCATACTTGCAGGGCACGATGTGCTCGGTATCATGCCGACAGGCGCAGGAAAATCGCTGTGCTACCAGCTTCCGGCGCTTATACTTAAAGGAATTACGCTTGTCATTTCGCCACTTATCTCGCTCATGTCAGATCAGGTCAAGGCTTTAAACCAGGCAGGAGTGCATGCCGCCTATATCAACAGCTCACTGACTGAAAACCAGATAAGGATGGCACTTTCATATGCCTCACAGGGACGCTACAAGATAATCTATGTCGCTCCGGAGCGCCTTAACACGCCGCGTTTTCTGGATTTTGCCTGCAACGCGGACATATCAATGCTGACAGTTGATGAGGCACACTGTATATCGCAGTGGGGGCAGGATTTCAGACCGAGCTATCTGGAAATTGCCGGATTTTTAACGAGACTTCCAAGACGACCGATAGTCAGTGCGTTTACAGCGACCGCCACGGAGCGCGTGAAAAATGATATAGTGGCTTCGCTTGGACTTAACAATCCGGTTACTATGGTGACAGGGTTTGACAGACCTAACCTGTTTTTCAGGGTTGTTACAAGAAGGGGAGGCAGTCAGAAGGACAACAGTATCATCAACTATGTGAAAAAGCATGAGGACGAAAGTGGAATAATATACTGCGCAACGAAAAAGAATGTGGATAAGCTGTATACTCTTTTTAAATGAGCAGGGCATTTCGGTGGGCCGTTACCACGCAGGGCTTTCAAATGATGAACGTAAGCAGAATCAGGAGGATTTTACATATGACAGAATCCGTGTGATGGTTGCCACAAACGCATTTGGAATGGGAATTGACAAGTCAAATGTGAGATATGTGCTGCATTACAACATGCCACAGAGCCTCGAGTATTACTATCAGGAGGCCGGAAGAGCGGGACGAGACGGTGAGGAAGCGGAATGTGTGCTGTTTTTCTCAAAGCAGGATATCATGATAAACAAGTTCCTTCTGCAAAATAAGGCTTCAGCAGGCGATGTGGCATCCGACATGCAAAAGACAGCCAATGACCAAAGAAAGCTGCAGCAGATGATAAATTACTGCGAGACGGACAAATGCCTGAGAGAGTTTATACTTTCATATTTCGGAGACACAACCCCCTGCATCTGCAACAAATGCAGCAACTGTGTGGTTGTGGAGGATGAAGAGGAGGAGACATACGTTGAAACCGGCAAAAAGCGCAAAAAAGGCAGCACAGCTTGCGGGGCTTAACGAGCTTGGTGCTGCACTGTTTGAAAAGCTGCGCAGCGTGCGTACAGAGCTGGCTGCAGAAAAGTCGGTGCCTCCGTATATCATCTGCTCCGACAAGACTTTAAAGGATATGTGCGCAAAGCTGCCGCGGGATAAGGAACAGCTTGCCGATGTGTACGGAATGGGTGAGCAGAAGATACAAAATTATGGTGAAGCGTTTGTGACGGCGGTAAATTCATTTGTTGCAGATAACCCAAATCCATCAGGCAGCACGACCGGCGAAAGACCACAGACTGTTTTAAGCGATGAGGAGGCTGCTGAAACCGGCAGCACGAGAAAAAAGAAGATTCCGTTTTACATCGAGCCACAGAGACTTGATGAGGTAGAGCTCACCGACAAATGCAGGCTTACAGAGCTTACGAACAAAATAAATGAGCTGTGCCCTGCGGATAAGGAGCACAAAAAGCTTGCAGCCTCGTTTATAAACGAGCTTCTTATTGCAGAGGGATATCTGGAGGAAGTTACAGAGGGCGAGAACAAGATAAAGCGTGTCACCGAAAAGGGACGAAGCGTAGGAATAGATGAGGAAGAGCGCAAGGCAAAATTTGGTGGAAGTTATTACGCTATCACCCACTCGAAGCAGAGCCAGCAGGTGATAATAGAAATGCTGAAAAAACACTATGGCAGCATTAAACCACAGGAGTAAATGGATTTTAGATAAACTGGATATATAAATTTATATAAAATTGGATATATACTTGATGCCACATAAGAGTATTATATAGTTTAATTGTAATATTTAGGAGGCATTTTATGAGAAACGAAAAAGTTCAAAAACTCACACTTACAGCACTTATGGCAGCTTTATCATATGTCATATTCACATTTTTACAGATTAAGGTCACATTACCGGGTGGCAGCGCCACATCCTTTCACCTTGGAAACGCAGTCGTAGTACTTGCAGCTTTGCTCTTAGGCGGAGTATACGGAGGAATCGGTGGAGCAATCGGAATGACAATCGGTGATTTACTTGACCCGATATACATCACCGGAGCACCAAAGACATTTTTTCTCAAGCTTATGATTGGTATTATCACCGGTCTTGTAGCACACAAGCTTGGAAAGATTACATATTCAACCGACAAGAAGCATGTATTTAAATGGACAGTCCTTGCAGCATGTGCAGGAATGCTCTTCAATTTTATTTTTGATCCAATTATAAGCTATTTCTACGATATGCTTATCCTCGGAAAGCCGATGGCACAGCTCAAAATCGCATGGAGCGTGACCACAACAGGAGTCAATGCAGTGATATCGGTGATTGCTGCAACAATCGTGTATATGGCACTGAGACCGGTGCTCATCAAGGCAAATCTGTTTTTCAAGATTGGCAAAGAAAAATAATAGTTACATAATATTTAGCATTAAAACCTGATTATGATGAGACGAGATGAAAATACAAATATATTCGACAGAGTAGCTGAAATAAGTTTATACCATCGGTTTCTTCGTTACAAGCTGACGTGTGAATACTAATGGACAAAATATAATCAATATATAATACTGCAGTTGACATAGCTTGTTAATTGTCATATTATAATTATAGAGAGGTCTCCATTAACCTTATGGTCTTGAATCGTAAAAGAGATGAACATTAAAGAAGGTCTCCATTAACCTTCGGTAATCAATCCGTAAAGAGATGAGCATTAACGAGTGGGAAGCTTAGGCTTCCCACATTTTTAATCTAAAATATAAAGGAGCAGTATTATGTTTATACTAGAGGGAAAGTTGACATTTATCAACATTGAACAAAGTTACCTCAAAAAGCTGCATGATGCATGCTCAGAGGTGTATTACAAGCCAAGCGGTTATGAGAATAAACCATACATAGGGATTTTGATAAACAAAAATGACAGAAAATATGTAATTCCATTATCCTCAGCGAAAGAGAAGCATAAGACATGGAAAAATGTCGATAAAGAATGCTATTTGGTTTATGAAATGGCAAAGAAGTCCAGTATGGCGCAAGGAGATATTTGGGTGGCAGCAGAAGAGGATGATGTAAAGCATATTCTTTCTGTTATGGATATTAAGAAAATGATTCCGATTGTGGATGGTGTTTACAGTAGGGTAAATATTAATCCAGATGACACAGATACCGATGATGTCAAGAAATATAAGGATTTGCTAAATAAAGAATATTCTTTTTGCTTGAAGGTAATTGATGAAGTTATCGGAAGGGCTAACAAGTTGTACGACAAACAGATGGCAACCGGAAAGGTGGTTAAGTTCTGTTGTGATTTTAAGGCATTAGAAGAAGTGGCAGATAAATAGTGGCGGATGGCTCGCATGAGCCATCCGTTTACAACTATATAGAGGGAGGTATTTAGTGTCGTGCAGTTGTCATATTTTATGATTTAACTGCCGCAACAAAATCATGTATCTTTTCCGGATTCTTCCCCGCTTTGTCATCATTTTCCACACCTGATGATACATCGACTCCGTCAGGATGCACGGCTTCAATTGCCATGCGCACATTGTCTGGATTTAAGCCACCTGCGAGCAGCAGCAGCTTTTCATCGCGGGGGATATTGTCAACCAGCTTCCAGTCAAAGGTTTTTCCACTGCCGGGTTCGATGGCATCAAACACATAGCCTGCGATGCGTGAATCGTTGTGATACTTTTCATAGCTGTCCATATCAGAGACATTGAAGGCTTTAAGAATCGGGATAGCTTTTTGCTGCCTCCGCCTCTGTCTCCGGAATTTCCCCATGTATCTGGACATAGTCAAAGCCTGCAGCCTCAATCTGCCTTATCTGCTCTATGGATGGCGAAACGACAACCGCAACCCTTTTGATGGAAGCATCAAGGGCTGCCATAATATCCTTTGCCTGTTCGATGGATATATTCCTCTTACTCTTTGGAAAAAATAACACCATACCCGCAAAATCAACGTGATTTTCGTTGAGATACCGTGCTTCAGCAGGTGAAGTCAGACCGCAGATTTTTATTTTGGTGCTGGAATTTGTATCTAAATTTATTTTTGTATTTATATCTTTATTATTATATATATTCTGTGTATTCATATCCTAAGAATAGCATTGTTGCAGGTTGATCGCAAGTGGATATATTTTAAATTATTGAGCATTAATTGCAAGTGGATTTACGTTAAATTATTGAGTATAGTTCGCAAGCCGCGGGTACCCTGGAGCACACACTATCCCGCGAAAGCGAATAGCGGAGCTGCTTAGAGACTGTAGAATTGTGCTATGCAAAGCAGAAATGCCGAGGCATGGACGCCGAGGCAAGGAGAAATCGAGCCATGGATGGCGAGTTTCGACGGTTTCGTCGAGTTAAGAAAACCTTGGGCACAATTCGTACAGCCTCTTAGCTGCGTAGCGTAGCGAACGTGGGATAGTGTGTGCACCATGGTACCCGCGGTTTGCGAACAGGTGTACTACTACAAACAACTACAAACAACGGTTAATACGGATTGCATGCGCAAAAATGAGATGTTATAATGCAGTTAATAAACAGTAATAAAGTAGGAGATAACAATTATGTCAACAGAAGAGATTAAAGAATATATCGGAACACAGCTCAAAGCACTCACATCAATAGCAAGCCCTACAGGCTTCACAAAAAATGCCACAGACTATCTGATGAAGCAGCTTGAGGCTATGGGATATGCGCCACAGCTTTCAAATAAAGGAAATGTCAGCGTAGAAATCGGTGGAGAGGGAGCACATTTGGTATTGGCAGCGCATGTGGACACACTTGGAGCCATGGTTCGCTCAATAAAGGATAACGGACGTTTGCGCCCGACAACTATCGGTGGTCATCAGTGGAGCACAGCAGATGGAGAAAACTGCATGGTTTTTACGCGTGATGGCAGAATGTACACAGGCGTGGTGCTAAATACAGAGCCATCGGCACATGTGGCAGATGAAAAGGTTGAGACAAAGGAAGAGAATATGGAAATCCTGCTCGATGAAAATGTAAATGACAAGCAGGGCGTAGCGGCACTTGGCATCCAGACAGGGGATATTATCGCCATGGATCCACGTACGGTCATCACGGAGAGCGGCTATATCAAGAGCCGTTTCCTTGATGATAAGCTGTCAGCCGCCATCTTACTCGGTGTGGCTCATGCCGTAAAGGATGAGGGCTGGAAGCTAAACCGCAAGGTCACACTGCTCTTTACGGTTTATGAGGAGGTAGGCCATGGCGGAAGCTTTGTACCGGCTGATACGGAGGAGATGATTTCCGTTGACATGGGCTGCGTTGGAGCCGACCTCGGCTGTACGGAGCATATGGTTTCAATCTGTGCGAAGGACTCAGGTGGACCTTACAACTACGAGCTTGTCACAGAACTTTCAAATCTGGCAAAGAGCGAGGGGCTTGACTATGCAATCGATGTTTATCCGCACTATGGCTCTGATGTTGAGGCAACACTGCACAGCGGATATGATATCCGTCATGGGCTTATTGGTGCAGGAGTTTATGCATCGCATAACTATGAGCGCTCACATATGGATGGCGTGGAGAATACTTATAAGCTTTTGAAAAAATATATTACAAAATAGTATCATTGTGATACATTATTTCATGTATTCAAACAAAGTAGCAGAGAGGTAAATACACCATGAATTTAAAAAAAGTTCATCATATTGCCATTATTGCGACTATGAGAAATCAAAGCACTTTTATGTGGATCTGTTAGGTTTTTCTATTATTCGAGAAAATTACAGACCGGAACGTGATGATTATAAAATTGACCTTCAACTCGATGATATGGAATTAGAACTTTTCATCATTAAAAATTGTCCGAAACGCCCCAGTTATCCAGAGGCTTACGGTCTTCGGCATCTTGCCTTTGCTGTAGACTCGGTCGATGATACTGTAAGAGAATTGAATAAAGGGGGCATCATGACTGAGCCGATCAGACTCGATATTTACACAGGCAAAAAAATGACATTCTTTTATGATCCTGACAATCTTCCCTTGGAAATTCACGAATAAAGAATAACAATTCGAAAGTTACGGAGGAAACATAATGGAATACAGAAAATTTGATAATATAATAATAGCGAGAATTGACAAAGGGGAGGAGATTTTGGAGCAACTGAAAGCAATTGCCATAACTGAGAATATAAAGCTTGCCAGTATTAATGCTCGAGCTATCAATGATTTCACAGTCGGAGTATACAAGACAGATGAGAAGAAATATTACTCAAACAGTTTTAAAGGCTATTATGAAATTACATCATTGACAGGTACAATCAATACAATGGATGGAGAATATTATGCACATCTTCATATGAGTGCCGGAAATCAAAAAGGCGAGGTGTTTGGAGGACATCTGAACAGAGCGGTTGTCAGTGCAACCTGTGAGCTGGTCATCACGGTAATTGACGGAAAAGTTGACAGAGTTTATGATGAAGAAACCGGACTTAATGTATTCAATTTCTGAACACTTTTTGGTTTTTCATAATAGTATCTATAACTGTTGTTATTTTTATTTGTGGTCGATATTATTTTGCACACAATAAAAGCTATAAAAATGAGGCAATTGATTATGCAAAATGGGAGAACTTTGCAAAAGTAATTAAAAGAGCAATGATCGCATGTGAAAACAGCGGGCACAGTATTCAGACGATTTTCCTGAAGTCAGAAATCGTTGAAGCTGGAGTCACCACGAACCCCAAAAAAAGATTATGAACTGTCAAGATATGCATGTTATCTGATCGTTCAGAATGGAGATCCAAGAAAAGAGGTCATTGCATTAGGACAGACTTATTTTGCAATCCAGACATACAGGCAGGAGGTTGCTGACCATTTTAATGAACTGGACGAAGATAACAGAAGACTTGTTGTCATGGGAGACATCAAACAGTGGAATCAAATGTTGGCAGAGACAGCACATAATACAGGAGTTATTACGAATGAGGAATTTGCGATTTTTCAAAATGCCGGATATATGGGACTATATGGTGGATTAGATGTTGAAGGTATTTTGGCAGCAGTTTATCAGAGTGTGTTTGGTGGAGATGTATATCTGTCATTAGAGGAAAAAAAGTAGCTAATTTATTATTTAATGAAATTGGTAACTCGCAAGTTGTTTAATGGAGAATGTATGAAGAAGAGAATAACGCTTATTGTTTTTTTCGGTGCTAATAATTGTTGCTTTATATGTGTTGTATTGTTTTAATTATATTCCACATAAAAAATATACAAATGCAGATTTCAATATAGAAGCTTACAAGAGCAATATTGATAAAGACAATGATGGCATAGATGACCAAACAGATATATTAAATAATGCAAATAATTACATAAAAACTAATCCAAAATATAAAAGCAAATATTACAACACAGGTTATCCAGATGATGAATATGGGGTTTGTACTGATGTAGTAGCTTTTTTGCTTTAAAAGATGCAGGATATGATTTGATGGTATTAGTAAATGAGGATATAAAAAACAATAAAGAATTATATGATATAGATGCCGTTGATAAAAATATAGATTTTAGAAGAGTTAAAAACTTAAAAGTATATTTCGATAATAATGCAATAAGTCTTACTACAGATATAAATGAAATAGAAGAATGGCAAGGTGGAGATATTGTTGTATTTAAAAAACATATCGGCATTATATCTGACAAGAGAAATCGAAAAGGTATATGTTTTGTTATTCATCATGCAAACCCATATCAAATATATTATGAAGAGGATATACTGGAACATCGTGATGATATCATAGGACATTATAGAATCAGTTAAACAACTCCCAGTTTTTGAAACTGAGAAATCGGAATTTTCTAAAGGAGATGGTAAATATGTGGTGGTCTATTGGTGGTGGAATCATAATCTTTGCGTTAGGTATGTTTATCTTCTTAAAGCCGGGCTTAATATGGAAATTAACAGAAGAATGGAAATCTTATCGTGCAGATGAACCATCTGAGTTTTACTTGAAAACAACAAAAATAGGTGGTATTCTATTTGCCCTATTTGGAATTATTATGATTATGCTTCCGGTTATTTTGGAGTAATAAATTCAAGTTTGCAGAACTGACCAAAAATACAAACAGTTCGTAAAAGCATATTTTTACGAACTGTTTTTTCGTATTTACGGCTTTCTTTTTCTCAATAATAAAATAGGTAATGGCAATTTACCAGTATTTGATATTGTAAAGTTACCACACAAAACAATTCAATACAGAAAGACACCACCGCCCATGAAAAGACTACCATTTGAACGCTTTTCTGACAAGCGATTTTATTATGCTAATGCACCTCCATGTAAGCAGGAGTTTTCATTAACTACTGATATTTCACCCTGCTTATTCTTGTAGTAACCAATCGGCTATATCGTGAATTTCGATTCCTTCATAACTATATTGGGGATGTTTGGTTCTGGCAATAATCATTTTCGGATAAGCATCTCGAACCTGAAGCAGAGGAGAGTATTCTCTCTCAAATGTTTACTGCCCGGAAATGTTGTCGCTGACCTGAATATAAATCTTCTCGCTGCCTCTCTGAGCAACAAAGTCGATTTTCTTTTGATAGAGCTTGCCGACATAAACATCGTATCCACGGCGAAGAAGCTCGATGCAAACGATGTTTTCATATAGTCATCCGCTTTCAAAAACACAATTATTAACTCGACTTTTTGACAGGCAGTGTATCAACAATGATTTTTCCGATATATCAATATAAATATAGTTGAGTTATTAAAAAGATATTATATTAGTCGAATTTCGAATGATCAATTCTGTTTCATATTGACAGAAAACATGAGGGCAATTAGGATGCTGAATTCTTTCAAGAATTTGTCTTGCAGCAGCAATACCTAGATATTTCTGAGGAGTGCTTATGGTTGTCAATGACGGTGAAATTCTGGAAGCAGCAGGGATGTTATCAAATCCAACAACACATATATCTTTGGGAATCTGGAAACCAAGGAACTGCAGTGCGTATATCAACTGGATAGCAGTCCAGTCATTTCCGCAGATGAATACATCTGGCAGTGATATCATAGCTTGCAAATTATTAACTGTGGTCTGAAAATTCCGAAAATCCTCCGGCGTTTGATGAAGAAGGCAATTCTTCTGATTAAGTGGAAGCTGATGTTCAGCAAGACACTCGGATAAGGCATTATAACGTTCCTGGAATCCACGGCTTACATTAGGGGAATAGAGGTCTCCAACAAAACCAAAGCTTTCAGCTCCTTTTTCTATAAGTTGATTAATTATTTTTTTAGATTTTTTACTTTCCATTGTGACTACATCTATTCCATTTAGTTCTTCAAACGGAACATTTGGCATATCTACAGATACAATTGGAAGATTAAATTGTGAGAGGGCATCGGATACAACTTTATCACAGATCTCAACAAGAATAATTCCTTTGATAGAAGAATCAGAAATAGTTTGTGGGAAATTGAGTTGTTTTAGATCACTGTCGGACATGATACTGATTGCCAGATGATAATTCGCATTTGAAAGAATCGATTCAATTCCTCGTAAAACGGTGGTCCAAAATTCGGAGTCGGAAGCGTAAGTTCTGGTAAGGAAAAGAATCGTCCCATTGCTGCCTGTTTCGGAGGCAGGTATGACAGGGGTGGCGAAAGTGGCATTTTTATAACCAAGCTTAGAAGCTGTCTTTATAACCAGATTTCTTGTATTTTCAGATACCTCAGAACTGTTTTTTAAGGCTTTTGAAACAGTATTTCTGGAAAGCCCCAGATGATCAGCAATATTTTGAATGGTACATTTCATAGTAAACTCCTTTTATATTGTATTTATATGTTTCAGATATAGTATAACACAAAATGCACGAATTGCAAACAATACAACGTAAAAACAAAATGCACAAAATGCACGGAAAAAAAAGAAGAGGATAATATAAATAATGCACAAAAAATGTGAGGCTAAAATATAGAAAAGAGGGAAAAGGAGAAAATACTGTGCAAAAACTTGAAACAATGCAAAGAATATGATAATGTAAATGCATGAAACGAAATGTGCAAATGGTGCAAAAAGGAGGGTAAAAATGAGGCAATTATTTTATAAACAAAAGGAGGGTAAAAATGGGGCGATTATTTTATAAACCAGAAAATGCCTGGGTTGGTGATTTGATTCCATATTATGAAAACGGAACCTATTATGGATTTTATCTTCATGATCCAAGAATACGTGATAAAGAATATGCCGAAGATACTACATGGCATCTGATTGAGACCAAAGATTTTGTTAATCTGGATTATAAAGGTGAATCAATTGCAAGAGGTGGTATTCATGATGCCAACAAGAACGCATATACAGGATCGGTTATCAAATGTGAAAAAAAGATGGATTGTATCATGTTTTTTATACCGCTTATAATGAGGATTTTAAACTTCGCGGTAAAACAATTCAATCTGTAATGCAGGCCACAGGGAAAAATCTGGAAAATTTGGAGACAGTAAAAGATTTTTTGTTTGTCTCAGATGGAAAACAGTATGAAGAGTTTGACTGGAGAGACCCTTTTGTTTTTTGGAATGACGAAGACCAATGCTATTATATGCTGTTGGCGTCAAGAGTGACGAACAGAGGAGATCTCAGGGGTGGATGCATTGCATTGTGTAAGTCCGAAGATTTAATAAACTGGACTTATGAGAAACCTTTTTATGATCCGAAAATGTATATTACTATGGAATGTCCTGAACTGTTTAAAATGGGCGAATATTGGTATCTGGTATTTTCAACATTTTCAGATCAGTTTACAACACATTATCGTATTTCGAAAAACTGGAATGGCCCATGGGAAATACCTGATGATGATGTTTTTGATACAAGAGCTGATTATGCAATCAAGACTGCTTCTGATGGCAAAAGACGATTTGCTTTCGGATGGATAGCGAGCAAATATGGAAATACTGATTTTGGTCCATGGGAATGGGGCGGAACAATGAATTTTCATGAAATAATTCAGAATTCGAAAAACGGAGAACTTAGAATTAAAGCTATTCCGGAAGTGCTGGATTATTTTTCGAAAGAGATTGAATTGAAAAAAGAAACTTTATATAACTGCAAGATGGTACAGGCGCAGGATGGAGTCAGCGTTGAAAGTGATACGCTGGGGGCTCTTTTATATCCTTTAGAAGGTGATACTTTTGCGTTGGATATGGTAATAAAGCCTGAGAGATACCATGAATTTGGAATTGCGTTACATGTGGATAAAGAACTCGAAACGGGTTATTTCTTACGTATGAACCCTAAAAATCAATTAGTTGCATGGGATATGTGGCCAAGAGGAGAACAGGGAAGATATCAGTGGCAGATAAAGGGAGATGTTCCTTATCAGATAGAAACTGCAAGAAAACTGCCAAAAGCGGAAGAATATCGAGTTCACATCATAAAAAGAAAAAGATATCTGCGTAGTGTATATTAATGATGAAATTGTTCTTTCGACCAGGATGTATAATCATAAAGATGGTTATGCAGGTATTTATGTAGTACAAGGCAATGTAAAATTAATTCAATATAAAAAAAAAGGAGCGAGTAATATGAGGAAAAAGATAATTAGTGCTATGTTGGCATTGTGTATGGCTGGTAGCTTATTAACAGGATGTGGGACGTCTGCTGATGCAGGAAAGAAAAGTAAAGACAGCGGGGACGTTACTACCGTAAAATGGTTTACGTCAAGACCGGTTGACGGAGCAATTGATCAGGTAATGCATGAAATCGCAGATGAATACAGTGAGAAGATGGGTGGAAAATGGAAGATTGAATTTGAAACTACAGCTGATAGACCATCATATTTGCAGAAACTGAAAACATTGATTGCAGGTGGAAATATGCCGGATATCATTGATATTGACGCAGATCCGTATTGCCAGGAACTGGTTGATGCAGGAATGCTTGTAGATGTAAAAAAATTCCTGAAGGATAATGGTAAATATGATAGTTTTTATCCGACTGCTCTGAAATATCAGGAATTTACAGACGGATCCATGTATACACTTCCATTGGAATATCATGTTGAAATGACCTGGTATAATAAGGAAATTTTTGACAAATATGGTTTATCAGTACCGAAAACTATGGATGAGTGGCTGGATGTATGTAAAACGTTGAAGGAAAATGGAGTAACACCAATTTCAGTAGATGGTGTTGACAGATGGCCGGTACAGAGATATCTGGCAATGATGCCGTTTAGAGAATCTGGTAACGATTATATTATCAATCTTCGTGATGGAAAAGAAAAAAATGGCCGGAGATGAAGGTAAAGAGGCAGCAACATTCATGAAGAATATGGGACAGTATTTTAATGATGGATTTGCAGCAACGGATTATGCAACTGCACAGTCGATGTTCCTGGATGGAAAATCTGCAATGTACTACATTGGTGATTGGGAGTTTGCAGCTATGCAGGACGCTTATAAAGCTGGAAAAATAGATTATTTCTATCTTCCAACTATCGAAAACGGAAAAACAGATGCAAGTGAATTTTGCGTAAACTCTGGAATCGGAATGGCATTCAATGCAAAAACATTTGATGCAAAAACCAAAGACTTTATACTTTACGTACTGGATAACTATGGTAAAAAATATGCAGCAAAACAGCAGATGTCACCAATCAAAACAGAACTTCCGTCAGATGTAGAATTCTCAGATCTGTATCTTAGAATTCGTGATGATATGGATAAAACAGGTGCGCAGTTCCTGAAACCATGGGATACATATCTGGATGCAGATACTAATACAACTATGCAGGATAATTTATTGCTTCTTGCATCAGGGGATATGTCAGTTGATGATTTCTGCAAACTGATAGATGATTCTATTGCAACCAACGCGAAAAACTAAGGATGTTTGATGTCTGGGAGAAGACTCTCCCAGACATCCTGTATTTAAAACCATGGAGGACAATATGGGCGTAATTAAGAACAAAAAATGGTTTTTTATATTTTTATTACCTGGACTGTTATTTTATATTTTGTCAGTTTTTTATCCAATTGAAGAGTCTATTAGGCTAAGCTTTTTGGAATGGAACGGAATTGGTGATAAAACTTTTGCAGGTCTGCAAAATTATGTTACAATGTTTCATGATCCAACATTTTATAAATCATTTTTAAACAATCTGATTTATCTTCTTATTGTGGTAGTTATGCAGCTTGGAATCGGACTTGTTTTTGCTGTATTACTGACTTTTATGAAAAAACATGTGACATTTGTTAAGACTTTATACTATGTTCCTTGTATTATCACAACTGTAGCTATCGCACAGCTGTTCAGAAGTATGTATGCAACAGAACCTATGGGGCTGATAAATCAGTTTTTTCAGGCTATAGGAATGGAAGGAATGGTTACTTCCTGGCTGGCAAATATTCACACTGCACTTATAGCAGTGTCAGTGCCAGAAGGCTGGAGATTTACAGGAATGTATATGGTTATTTTTTATGCGGCGTTAATTTCGCTTGATCCATCTGTATACGAAGCAGCAAAAGTCGATGGTGCAACAGATTTCCAAATTCTGTTAAAAATAAAACTTCCATTGATTAAGGATATTATTCTTCTGACTCTTACTATGTGTTTGACAGGTGCGCTGAGAGGATTTGATATTCCATTTCTTCTTACAAGTGGAGGACCGGGAAATGCAAGCGAGCTGCTCTCTACATACATGTATAAGAAAGCATTTTCCAATAACCAATATGGTTATGGTAGTGCTCTGGCAGTGTTTATCATTATTGAAAGTATGTTGGTGGTATTTATACTTCGTAAAATATTTTCAGAGCGGAAGGAGTGTAAAGAATCATGAAAAAGAAAATTGGAAAAATTGTATTTGCGATAGTTATTCTTGCCTTTCTGCTTATTCAGGTTTATCCTATAATATGGCTTTTTATGGCAAGTGTTAAGCCGACGATAGAATTGTCTACAACGCCGTTTGCTTTGCCGAAAGTGGTGACATTTGAAAACTTTATAAAGGTATTTTCAGATGGAAAAATAGGCATTTATATGTGGAATAGTTTAAAAGTAACGGGAATCTCACTGATTCTGATTATTTTTCTCAGTTCGACAGTAGGCTATGCATTGTCAAAATTCAGAATACGTGGAAAAAAACAAATTTATAAATTTTTTACGTTCGGAATCATGGTGCCAGTACAGATTACATTGATTCCACTGTTTATTTTCTATAGTAAAATGGGAATCTTGAATACAAGTTTTTCACTGATTTTACCACAGGTTGGATTTGCTCTTCCTCTGGCTGTGATGATGTTTGTAAGTTTCTATGATTTTGTTCCGGATGAGCTGGTTGAGGCGGCTATTGTAGATGGATGTAATCCAGGTGTTACATTTATAAAAATTGTGTTTCCATTGGCACGAAATACAATAATTACAATTGCATCCATGTATAGTATTCTTATATGGAATGATTTTATTTTTGCAAATACATTTATCAGTGACAGTAATGCAAAAACAGTTGCAATGGGATTGAAGGATTATGTGGGAGCATTTGGTAATGTAGACTGGGGTTTAACATTTGCAGCTATCGTTATATCTATACTTCCACCACTTATTATTTATTTTGCACTTAATAAATGGGTTACTGCAGGTATGACAATGGGAGCAACTAAAGGTTGATAAATAGAATGATATTAGGAGGATATGAAATGATATTTCCGGGAGATATCTCAAAGATGCCCTATCTGACACATGGGAAAAGCAGAGCAATTAATGCTGAGAACAGGACAGGAGAAAAAGGAAAAGGCGGGATGGCAGCCAGCCCGCTTGGACCTTCACGTAAGGGAAGCCCGTGTTTGAATAATATTCAACCGGGACAGGAAGAAGTTTTGGCAGATATTGAGGGGCCAGGTGTGATCCAGCATATATGGATAACTGTTGACAGTAAGACCTCGGAAGGTGACTGTTTTGTACTGAGGGATCTGATTATGCGAATGTACTGGGATGGAGAAGAGAATCCGTCGGTAGAAGTGCCATTGGGTGATTTCTTCTGTTGTGGATTTGGCCAGGAATGTATTGTGAATTCTGCTATTATAACTGTTGTTCCATCACGATGACTTAATTCTTATTTTGCAATGCCCTTTCATAAACATGCTCGCATTACTATTGAGAATCAGCATAAAAATCCAATACCGGCCTTTTTTTTATCAGATTGATTACTGCCTGTATGATTCGCTTCCAGAAGACACTTCTTATTTTCATGCTCAGTTGAGAAGGCAGGCAATAACTGAAATTGGAAAAGATTATGTTATTCTTGATAATGTAAAAGGAAGTGGCCATTATGTAGGTACTTATCTGGGACTTTCAGCTTTGCAGAGGTACTGGTGGGGAGAGGGTGAAGTTAAATTCTACATTGATGGAGATGAAAAATATCCAACAATATGTGGAACAGGAATGGAAGACTATTTCGGAGGTTCCTGGAGTTTCGCATCAAATGAAAATGGCAGAATTGTAGAACAGAATTATTCTACCCCATATTTGGGATATCCATTTTATTCCAGACATGATTCACTTGTTTGGAATCAATATCATAATGATGATTGTCCGCCAATGCGTGGATTTTACAGATGGCATATCCCTGATCCTGTATTTTTTGAGGAAAATCTGAAAGTAACGGTGCAGCAAATAGGGGTTAGTCATAATGGATTGTTTGAGCGACAAGACGATCTTTCAAGTGTGGCATACTGGTATCAGAGTGAACCTCATCAGAAGTTTAAAGAACTACTACCGGTAGAGAAGAGATGGCCAAGATAAATGTTATAGGAAAAGTCCTGCATTACTTTTTACGAGTGAGGCGGGACTTTTTGTGAGTGTTATTTGATCGGTTCAAAATCAACAGCGAGAGTGTAATATAAAGTGCGGTATCTTTAAGAAAGAAGTTTCAGGATTAAATATGGCAGAAATAAAGAACTCGGAATTAGATATGAGCACTCAGCAGAAAGCTGAGCTGGACAAAGAGAAAAGAAGAGAAGAAAGAAGCAAAAAGACAGCACTACAGGGAACTGAATGAGCCACCATAACTCACCGTGCTTGAGGAAGTGCGAAATGCAGTCACACATGGAATAGGAGCAGGACTGATTCAACATTGCTGCTGTGAATTGAGATTCCAAAGCGTTTTTGAAGGATATACATTTGACAAATTACAGATTTATTTTCAGCTACGATGGCACCCGTTATCACGGCTGGGAGAGCCAATAAAAGTTATAAAAAAGATGAAACAGACTGATAACTTCAAGTTTGCAGAACTTGACCAAAATAAAACCAGTTCGTAAAATGACATTTTTACGAACTGGTTTTTGCGTTGCATTTTCAAATGATATTTATCTATTTTGTAATTAGCCAAAATATCTGTCAAGAAGTCCCTTAAGGGCTCTTCCGTGTCTAGCTTCGTCACGAGCCATCTCATGAACTGTATCATGGATTGCATCAAGGTTGTTCTTCTTAGCACATTTAGCAAGGTCAGTCTTTCCTGCTGTAGCACCGAACTCACAGTCAACTCTCCAAGCGAGGTTGTCCTTTGTAGTAGCCTTCATGTTAGGCTCAAGGTCCTCACCGAGCATCTCTGCAAATTTAGCTGCATGCTCAGCCTCTTCGTAAGCTGCTTTCTCCCAGTAGAGACCAATCTCAGGATATCCCTCGCGATGAGCTACACGAGCCATGCAAAGATACATACCTACCTCAGAGCACTCGCCCTCGAAGTTAGCCTTTAACTGCTCGAAGATGTATTTCTTATCTTCATCAGAGATTTCAGGATTGTTCTTAACAGTTGAAGCGTATACTCCAAACTCATGCTCTGCAGCAAGTGTTAAATCTCCCTCAACCTTCTTGAATTTATCTGCGCCAACGTGGCATACCGGACACTCTGCCGGTGGATTCTCTCCCTCATAAACGTATCCACAAACTGTACAAACCCATTTTGCCATAATAATGTTCCTCCTTTTAAAGATAGTAAATAAATGTTTAATTGTTGTAAAAATTGTCAGGCTCTAGGAAAGCTCATTCTTGCAATCCGGACAAAGTCCCGTAAACGAAACTGAGCAGCTCTCAATGGCTAAATCAGTGGATTCCTGCACCTGTGTCATCAGCTCATCGGCGAAGTCCAAATCGATATCCATCACGCGTCCGCAGCCTCTGCATATAAAGTGATAATGAGGCGCTGTGTTGTAATCGTAATGGTCAGGACCGACTCCGGTCGAAATCTTGATGATCTCACCAATTTCCTCAAGCAAGGAAAGGTTTCTGTAAACAGTTCCAAGACTGATGTTTGGAAATTCTTTTTTGATATTCTGATAGATAGTTTCAGCAGTCGGATGATCGGTCCGGCTCGCCAGAAAGTTGACTATCGACTCTCTTTGACGACTATACTTAATCATATGAATCTCCTTTTAAATGAAATCAGGAATTGTTACTGATATCAATATACACGATAGTACTATAATTGTCAAGAGGAAAATAAGAATAATTCCTATTTTATTTTCACAAGATGGCTCGAATAGCTATAAATCAAGTATAAATTAATAACACACATAATATCACTGCTTCAATCATAGAATAGTACAAAACGCGCAGGCGGGTAAATAAGCATGAAGAGATTCGTTACATACCTGTATTTATATGATGGCAGAATAAAAGGAAATAATGCAGGCTTTATAAAAGTAGAAATAAATGGAGAAAAAAGTGCATTTCTCGTACAGATAAAAAATCTCGGAAAATACTCCGGAAAAGGAAGAGTGTATCTGGTATATGAAGCGGAGGCGGTCATAGAGGCAGGAGAGCTTACGGTAAAAAACGGTGAAGCGCGAGAGATATATAATGTAGATACCGAAAACGTAAAGGACAGTGGAAAGACATTTTTGCAGGTGCTCGGTGTAAGGATAGAGCTGGAAAATGCAGATGAAAAATTTCTGGCAAGTTGCTGGACGGATAACACGGAAGCAGTAATAGGAAAACCACTCAAGGTACAAGCAGAGTTATCAAATAAGAGAAACCCTGTATCGACTCCTAAGCCTGAACCGGGCTGTCAGAAAGAGGTTCATAGTCAAAATGTTGATGACAGTCAGGACAAAATCCGGCGCATAGACATATCAGAGCTTCGCACGCTTCCGGCCAAAAACTGGTACATAGTCAACAACAGCTTTCTTACACACGGTTACGCAAACTATAAGCATCTCGTCATCAAAACGGATACAGATGGCAGGCAATATCTCGGAGTGCCGGGCGTGAGCGAGCCGCAGGAGCGCATGATGGCAGGGATATTCGGCTTCACGGAATTTGAGCCGGCCGCCCCGGCAAATGCAGCGGATGTCGATAGCGGAGTGTTCGGATACTGGTTCTGCCCGCTGTAGTTTTTATAGATTGTAAGAAAATGTCCTTTCCTCTGCACAAAACCACAGCAATTGTGTATAATTAAAGCTAACAAAAGAAAACTGTGGGAGGTGGCATTACATGAAAAATTATTCAAAGGATCCTGACAGACAGTATCATATCCAGGTCGCAAAGGGAGAGGTCGGCAGGTATGTTATCATGCCGGGAGACCCGAAGAGATGTGTTAAAATAGCTCAGTACCTTGACAATCCGGTCTTGATAGCTGACAACAGGGAGTTTATCACATACACCGGCACATTGGATGGAGTGAAGGTCAGTGTGACATCGACAGGCATTGGCGGACCATCCGCATCTATAGCGATGGAGGAGCTGTACAGATGCGGTGCAGATACCTTCGTGAGGATCGGAACCTGCGGAGGCATGCAGACAGATGTGAAAAGCGGTGACATCGTGATTGCGACAGGCGCCATCCGCATGGAGGGCACATCAAAGCGAGTATGCGCCGATAGAGTTTCCGGCTGTGGCAGATTTAGATGTCACAAACGCGCTTGTTGCGGCAGCAAAGCAGAAAAAACTTTACGCATCACACAGGCGTGGTGCAGTGCAAGGATGCTTTCTACGGCCAGCACGAGCCCGAAAAAATGCCGGCAGGCTACGAGCTTATCAATAAATGGAATGCATGGAGGATGCTTGGCTGTCTTGCGTCAGAGATGGAGTCAGCCGCGCTTTTTTGTCGTTGCGGCAAAGCTTGGAGTCAGGGCAGGTTCATGCTTCCTTGTGGTCGCAAATCAGGAGAGGGAAAAGCTCGGGCTTGAGAATCCTGTGGTACGCGATTGACATGGCGGTTCAGGTGGCGGTTTCGGCAGTGCGAAATCTCATTAGTGAGGATTGCGCCGGAGAATAAGTCAGACATAAAACACAGAAACGGAGAACAGACATTGGATATAAATGAAATTTTAAAACACGTTGACCATACACTTTTATCCCCACAGGCTACATGGGACGAAATCAGGCAGATATGCGATGATGCGATAAAATATCACACAGCATCGGTCTGCATACCGCCGAGCTATGTAAGTCAGGCGTCAAAGTATCTGGGTGAAAGGGTAAAGGTCTGTACAGTGATAGGCTTCCCTAACGGATATTCGACCACTGCGGTGAAAGCCTTTGAGACAGAGGATGCCCTTGCAAACGGAGCGAAGGAGATAGATATGGTCATCAATATCGGCTGGCTCAAGGATAAAAGGTATGAGCTGATAGAGGATGAAATAAAGAAGCTCAAGTCCATATGCAAGGATAAGGTGCTTAAAGTCATCATCGAGACCTGCTTTCTCACAGATGATGAGAAAATCAGGATGTGCGATATCACAACGAGCGCAGGGGCTGATTACATCAAGACATCTACAGGCTTTGGCACGGCAGGTGCGACCTTTGATGATATAAAGCTGTTTTCAGTGCATATCGGAGAGGGTGTGAAGATGAAGGCTGCCGGAGGCATTTCTTCATTAGATGATGCAGAAAGATTTCTTGAGCTTGGCGCTGACAGGCTTGGGACAAGCCGTGTGGTGAAGCTTATTAAGGCTATGGACTGAATTTTCGTATACAATAAATAACCGGGGAATTATATATGGATAAAAAAACAATTGAAAAACTGATTGATACAGCCCTTGCACAGCTTGACTTTTCATATGCGCCGTACTCAGGCTTCAATGTAGGTGCGGCTCTTTTTAGCAAAAAATCAGGCAGTCTACACCGGCTGCAATATAGAAAATGCAGCCTACACACCGACAAACTGTGCGGAAAGGACAGCATTTTTCAAGGCAGTAAGTGAAGGCGTGCGGGATTTTGAGGCAATCTGTATCGTGGGCGGAAAAAACCAAAAAGCGACAGGTTATACAGCGCCATGTGGAGTATGCCGCCAGGTTATGATGGAGTTTTGTAATCCGAAGACCTTTAAAATAATACTGGCAATTGACAGGGAAAATTATAGGGTTTACACACTGGAGGATATGCTTCCACAGGGGTTCGGACCTGCGAACCTTGAGTAGAGTGACCTGTAGCTGTACCTTTAAGGGGCTGTATAATGGGCTGTAATAGTTGTTGATTATATGGTGGTGTGACCATTAGCCGCCTCAACAGGAAGTGGGAAACCGGAAATGGGGGAAATATGGAGAGAGAAGAGAATATAAGAGACAATATAATAAAGCTGCCGAAAATAGAGCTTCATTGCCATCTGGATGGCTCATTAAGCCGTGAATTTGTCGAGAAAAGGCTTGGCAGGACGGTGCTGGAGGCAGAGCTTAGCGTGTCGGATGACTGCACAAGTCTGGCACAGTATCTGGAGAAATTTGACTTGCCGGGGCAGTGCATTCAGGATGAAAAGGGGCTTGAGGGAGCCGCCTATGATGTGCTTAAGGGCATGCACCGGGAAAACGTCGTATACGCGGAAATCCGTTTTGCACCGCTGCTTTCAGAGAATGAGCGGATGAGCTGCGAGCGCGTGATAGAGGCGACGATTAAGGGACTTGAGAGAGGTAAAAAGGATTTTGGCATAGAATATGGGCTTATTGTGTGCGCCATGAGGCATCACAGCGAGGAACAAAACAGACGCATGCTGCACACCGCAATGGAATTTTTAGGCGCGGGTGTGTGCGCGGCAGACCTTGCAGGTGCTGAGGTGCCTTATCCTATGTCCGGCTTCATGGAGCTTTTCAAATATGCAAAGCAGCTCGGGCTGCCTTTTACAATCCATGCGGGAGAGTGTGGAAATGCACAGAATATTATAGATGCAGTGGAGGCCGGCGCAGCCAGGATAGGCCATGGAATAGCCATGAGAGGTCACGATGATCTGGAAAGGCAGCTTTCGGCAAAGGGCATAGGCATCGAGCTTTGTCCAATAAGCAATCTACAGACAAAGGCGGTTGCATCTGCAGACGAATATCCCATCAGGGAGTTTTTGGATGCGGGATTAAAGGTCACAATAAACACAGACAACCGCACCGTAAGCAACACAACTTTATCTAAAGAGCTTGAGTTCATAGAAAAAACCTATGGCATACGCGATGAGGAGCTGCCGCTTATGATGAAAAATGCACTGGATGTGGCATTTGCAGATGATGCCGTGAAGGAGCGGATTTTCAGGCAGCTGGTATAGTGTCGCGAGGCTTATGGAGATTTAACATTTAACCGCAGCACAAATTTACGGACCGGAAAATGGAGGTATGACACTATGAAGAAATATAACAGAATTTTTGTGATAGTCCTGGATTCTCTGGGAATCGGCGCAATGCCGGATTCGGAAAGGTTTGGAGACACAGATGTAGACACCTTGGACATATACTTGAGAGGATGCAGACTCTGGACATCCCAAATCTTACAAGGCTTGGGATGCTCAATCTGCACTGTGGCGGTCAGATGCAGCCGACTGCTGAGCCAATCGGCAGATTTACGCGGCTGGCAGAGGCGAGCAACGGCAAGGACACGATGACAGGCCATTGGGAGATGATGGGCATAAAAACCGAAAAGCCGTTTAAGACCTTCACAGAGCACGGATTTCCACCGGAGCTCATCGCTGAGCTTGAGAAGCAGTGCGGAAAAAAGGTCATAGGCAACAAGAGCGCCAGCGGCACTGAGATAATCGAGGAGCTCGGAGAGGAAGAGATAAAGAACGGTTCGATGATCGTATACACGTCAGCAGATTCGGTGCTTCAGATTTGCGGTAATGAGGAGACCTTTGATTTACAGAATCTCTACCGCTGCTGTGAGATAGCCAGAAAAATAACGCTCAAGGACGAGTGGAGAGTAGGGCGCGTCATTGCAAGACCATATGTGGGAAAGAAAAAAGGGTGAGTTCGTGCGAACCTCAAACAGGCATGACTATGCGCTTAAGCCTACAGGTCTTACTGCATTAAATGCATTAAAGGACAGTGGACTGGATGTCATTTCAGTCGGCAAAATCAATGATATTTTCTGTGGAGAGGGCATTACAGAGGCATTCCGCTCAAAGAGCTCGGTTCATGGAATGGAGCAGACAATTGATATTTGTGAGAAGGATTTTAAAGGGCTGTGTTTTGTGAATCTGGTCGATTTCGATGCACTGTGGGGACACCGCAGAAATGTGACAGGATACGGAGAGGAAATTGAGAAATTCGACAAAAATCTTGGCATTTTAATGGAAAAGCTAAGGGATGATGATCTGCTCATACTGACCGCAGACCACGGAAACGACCCTACCTACAAGGGAACGGACCACACACGCGAATATGTGCCTTTTATCGCGTATTCAAAGAGCATGAAGGGCGGCGGCGCAATTGAGGAGGAAGCCACTTTTGCGGTGATTGGAGCCACAATTGCTGACAACTTCGGCATAAAAATGCCGGAGGGTACCATCGGACATTCTATTCTTGAAGAGCTTTAATGGGTAATATCTCAGGAATTTTTAAACTTTAACAGAAAATATATGGAGAAAAAAATGAACAGTATATATGAAAAACTCACCACATGCCTTGCAAGTGTGCGTGAAAAAAACAGATTTTGTACCGGAGACAGCCATAGTTTTGGGCTCGGGACTTGGAGACTATGCAGAGCAGATTAAGATAGAGACAACCATAGATTACAAGGATATCAAGGGCTTTCCAACATCCACAGTTCCCGGACACAAGGGCAGGTTTGTATTTGGATATGTGGATAGTGTGCCTGTTGTCATCATGCAGGGAAGAGTACATTATTATGAGGGGTATCCGATAACAGACGTTGTGCTGCCGACACGCCTCATGGGAATGATGGGCGCAAAAAGCTGATACTCACAAATGCGGCAGGTGGTCTCAATACTGATTTTAATCCGGGAGACTTTATGCTGATTTCGGACCATATCGCGACAGCCATACCAAGTCCACTGATCGGAGCCAATATTGATGAGCTTGGCGAGCGTTTTCCGGATATGAGCGAGGTATACAGCCGCAGAATGAGGAAAATCGTAAAAGAAAAGGCAGATAAGCTAGGCATAAAGCTGAGAGAAGGAGTCTACGTACAGCTCACAGGCCCGCAGTATGAGACCCCGGCCGAGGTCAGGATGTGTAAAATCCTCGGAGGAGATGCCGTCGGAATGAGCACAGCCTGTGAGGCACTTGCAGCGCGTCATATGGGGCTTGAGGTTTGCGGAATATCATGTATCACAAACCTGGCAGCAGGTCTTTCCGACAAAAAGCTCAACCACAAGGAAGTGCAGGAAACCGCAGACTGCGTGGCAAAGCAGTTTACAGAATTGATCACTGCTGTGGTGAGAGAGGTGTAAATGCTTAGAAACTTGACAATAAATCGTATCATAGCGTATACTTTAGAATCTAACAGATGGGATGGAGGATTTCAATGTTAAATATATATTTAGGGGATATGGAAAATGCAATTTACCATCCTCCGGTGTATTTTGATAACACATATGAAGATGAATGGATAACGGATGAGCTGTCTATCAAAATGATAAAAGATATAGATAAATCAGACGTCATTGGACCACATCTGGTACAAAGCCCGATACTGGGACCGATATCCACAAAGGAATTGTCCGGTGGAGTGAAAACCCTTATGCTGATGGCTTTTGATGATAGCGGAAAGATTTTTAACGCTTCAGCGTGTGGTGATAACTGCGCAAAGTGGATATTGAGAATTGCGGGCAAAAAGAATCTGACAATTAATCTGCATCATATAATGGATTTTGGTAAAGATTTTGAGGCAAAGATACTGAATACGGGAGAAATAGTTCACAGTATGGCTGAATTCATCAGTGTTGCAGGTAAATATGTATAGGAGAAGGTATGAAGGGTAAGCATAAAATTGTTGTGAAAAACAATAGACTTCATTATGAATTTGAAATAAAAAGAAATATCACGATAATAAAAGGGGACAGTGCTACAGGGAAAACAACACTCATAAATATGATCAGACAATTTGCAAACCTTGGTAATGCAAGCGGAATTGAAATCGAATGTGATGCCCCGTGCACAGTTCTTGAGGGAAATATGTGGCAGATGCTGCTCAAAAATTTATCAGGAAATATCATTTTTATTGATGAAGAAAATCAGTTTATAAGACAGCAAGAGTTTGCTGAACTTGTAAAGGCGTCAGATAATTATTTTGTGATAATAACAAGAGAAAACCTGTACAATCTGCCATATAGTGTTGAAGAAATATATGGACTGTATTCTTCAGGAAAGTATCAGAACACAAAGCAAATATATCAGGAGATGTATCATATTTATCCTTTAAATCAGGATCTTTCATGTAAACCTGAAAAAATAATTGTTGAAGATACAAATTCTGGATATGAGTATTTCAAGGCAATATCGAAAGAAAAAAAATATAGTGTGTGAAAGCGCTGGTGGAAAAACAAAAATATTTGCTATGCTAGAACAACTAAAAGCTGAAACAGAGAGTATTTGTGTAATAGCTGACGGTGCAGCAATTGGCCCGGAAATGGATGCATTATATAAAATGTCTGTGGAAAAAGGCAATATAAAGTTATATCTGCCGGAATCATTTGAGTGGATTATACTCAGTTCTGAGTTGCTTGAAGACAAAGAGATTAAGGATATTATGGACAAACCTGAGAATTATATAGAAAGTCAGGAATATTTCAGTTGGGAGCGATTTTTTACAAAGCTGCTTGTGGATAAAACGGCAGGAACATACCTGAAATATCAAAAGGAAAGCTTAATCCAACATATTTGCATGAGAAGAATAAAAATAAAATCTTGAATAATATAAAAAATAGTATAGATTTATAAATATAAAGATTTGATTTAGTTTAAGTATTTACTTGAAAGGGAGAAAATATGATAAATTTCAGAAAACAAATAGAAGAAGATATAGCAGATTATGCAGAGAAATATTCAAGTATAAAAAATATAAGAAAGCCAGAATGGGCATTCAATTTTTGGGTGTTAGATAAATTATTTTCAGAGGATGACCAGCTTATTGAAGAAAAAATAATAGATTATGATGACAAAGGAATTGATTGCTATGTTTGGCATGAAGATATGCACGATTTGTATTTGATTCAGAACAAATTTTATAGTGAAGGTTCTAATCTTACTGTTGATTATGTTATGAATGATTTTTTAACAAGGGCTATAGGCTCATTGGAAAAGGGCTGTTATACGCGCTCGAAAGAGTTACAGGAAATTTATAACAAATTTAATCAAGAGGAAGATTTTCATATATATTTTTATTTATATGTTACGAATAATTCTTCAAAAACACAAAGTATTCAGGATGCTATTGCAAAATTCAATCAAAAGTATGCAGCTAAAAAAAAAATGGAAGCAAGATTTTTTCTTAATGATATTCAAGAAATATATTTTGAAGAACCATTGGTAAATAAAAAGTCTTTCTCATATATGATAAATACAATTAATAAAGGTACAATTTTAAATGTTAACAATGAAGCATATAAAATGACACAGGCTTTAGATGCAAAATATGTATTAACGCCAGTACTTACTATTTATAGAATGGTGGAATCTGCACAGAGAGAAAAATATCCTCTTTTTGATGATAATATTAGAGAATACCTAGGATCAAGTGGTACTGTAAATAAAAAGATTAAAGAGACACTGAATAATCCATTAGATAGAGTGAATTTTTTCTTCTATAATAATGGTATAACAATGATAGTTAATGATCTTGGAACAGAGCATAATAAGAAAAATGGAAGAGAATTTGAAGTGTTTGATCCACAAATTGTTAATGGATGTCAAACTGTAAGTACAATTTACGATACATTATCTAGTTTACCGCCTTCCACTTTAGATAGGGAATTTGAAAATACTTATGTAATGGTTAAAATCTTAAAAATACCTTCAAATGATAGTTCGTTAAAAGAGTTGTATAAAAACATTGTACGCTATAACAATTCTCAAAATACAATAACAGAAAAAACTTTTACAGCTAAGTCAGATGTATTTAGAAGGATTAAGGCCGAATTTGAAGCAAAAGGATTGCTTGTTTGTATAAAACAAAGTGACAAGTATACATATACTACAAAATATAAGAAACCAACTGCATTAATTGAATCGAATAAATTATTTATGAAGAAATTCGGTTTAGAAGAATTGACAAAGGTTAAAGATTTTATTGTTGATTTAGAAAAACTGTTACAGGTATTTGTATCATTTGATAAAACTCCGTTAGTAGCAATTCAGAATAAATCAAAGTTATTAAAACAAGATGATAATTTAAATTCTGATGTTGTAAAGTTTATTAAGAATCCGATAATAACATCTAATGATTTATTATATTTATATTTGTTATATTTAAGAGCTGAAAAGGAAAAAGAAAAAAAGTGAGGATGGAAAATCGCCAAATCCGTTTTATTTAGTGTATTGCTTTTCTAAATATGAATGTATGGGGGATCCAACTCAAATATCAGTAAAATTGTCATCGAAAGATGCAATTGATGATATTGTAAATAAATATACATTAACTTTAAAACGTTATTACAGAACGTGGGTAAAGAAAAATCCAGGTAAGGAATATAATGATATGATTAAATCACAGATTAATGTAGCAATGTTGGATGATGCAAAAGAAAGTGTGGAAGAGGTATTGGCTCTTTTGTAATTTTGTATGTATATCGTCATGTTAATCTATCGTTCTAGCTATTATAATAAGCACACGAAGTTTGCGAAATCTGGAGCATTAAATTAACATGATAAATTGGCGCAGGAATTGTTTCCTGCGCCAATTGTTATGTTAAATTATAAATGAGCTCATTTATTAACAAGCCCGTAAATATAGTGATTACACCACTTCCCATGTAGTATAAGATAATCATGCAATAGCCCCTCCTGCACGAAGCCAAGCCTATTAAGAAGCTTCATCGAAGGCACATTCCCAGGGTGGACAACCGCTGTCACCTTGTGCATGCGAAGCTCATTAAAGGCAAGCTTGGTGCAGAAGCCGACTGCCTCGGTGGCATACCCCATGTGGTGAAACTCACTGGAAAATTTATAGCCAATTTCACAGCTTCCGTAAAAAGCCGGAGCGATATTATGTATACACACAGTGCCAATAATCCGGCACGGATTTTCTTTCTGAAAAACATAAAATCTGAAAAGCTGTGATTTGACAGCCATATTGTATTCATATCTGAGCACCTTCTGCAGGTGCTTCACAGTATAAAAGTCCGGCACACGGTCTATTTCATACATTTCGAAAAGCTCTTTATCCCTATTGTAAAAATCCAAAACCTGCGGGGCACAATCAGCGCGTAATACCTTAAGAAGCAGGCGTGGGGTCTCATATTGAAAAAACATATTTTCCTTCTTTCATTTGGTGTATCATGTAGTTATTCAAAACCACCTCACGCACATTCGCAAAAGCGCACGATACTCGTGCTTTGTCACTGCTACGCAGTTAATTTTGCTCATATGTGTGGGGTGGCTCTATTCGAGCCACCTTGAGAACAAGAAAAACTGCTGCTTACATGCGAGCATGACGCATCAGCTTTTCTTGTTCTCAGTGGTTCTGAATAGTTATTGTATTATAATAGATTATAACACATGGAGCAGACAAATATGACACAAGATGAAAAATATATGAAACAGGCAATAAAACAGGCAAAAAAGCATATGCACTTGATGAGGTGCCGATAGGCTGCGTAATTGTAGCCGGTGACAAAATCATCGCACGCGGTTACAACCGCAGAAATACCGACAAAAATCCACTCGCTCACGCTGAGCTTTCTGCCATCCGTAAAGCCAGCAAAAAGACCGGAGATTGGCGTCTTGAGGAATGCACCATGTATGTCACCCTTGAGCCCTGTCAGATGTGTGCCGGAGCAATAGTACAGGCACGCATTCCCAGGGTGGTAATAGGTGCCATGAATCCGAAAGCAGGCTGTGCAGGCTCAATCATCAATCTACTGCAGATGCAGCAGTTCAATCATCAGGTGCAGACAGATATAGGCATCTGCGGCGACGAATGCAGCACTATGCTTTCTACTTTCTTCAAGGAGCTGCGAAAGAAGCGCAAGCTTCAAGGGGAGTAAATAAATTGTGGTTAAAACCACAACGTAAGGCACGTAAGCCCCGGGTACCGGACTCACACGTACTCTCCCGAAGCGCGAATAGCGAAGAGGTTTAGATACTGTAGAAATTATGCCCATGAGACACAGAAACGCCACGGCATGGACGCAGGGGCGAGGAGAACCGCGCCATGGACGGCGCGTTTCGACGGTTTCGTCAAGTATAGAAAAAACTCAAGCATAATTTCGTACAGTATCTTAGCCACGTAGCGTAGCGACGGCGGGGAGTATGTGTGCGCGTCCGGTACCCGGGGCTTGCGTGCCGTACTCATCCCACAAGAAGTTGCAATAAATCTTGACAAAACCCTGCATAATAGCGTATACTTAAGACTCCGAGCAGCCGGGGTGGTAGCGGTACCTTGAACCAACAATCCGCTATAGTTGGGGTGATGCTTCGTAGAGGGCTTAAGCGGTGGAGCTGCCCTCCATAAGTGGCGTTGACGTCTGGGTCTTGCGCAATGGAAATCTATGAACCGTGTCAGGGTGGGAACACAGCAGCACTAAGTAGAAGCTTTCATGTGACGCGAGGCAGCCTGGAGGGAGTTAACTGTGGAGGTAACGTCTGTTGTGATGGTTCGAAGCGAGGCGCTCGGATTTTTTAGCGTATAAAAAAAGAGGCGAATTTTCGGTTGTAGTGGCACGGTTTATACGCACGAAATAAGGAAAATCGAGGCATACAATGATTCAGGACATTGCACCACATACGTGGGACATAACATACAAAAACATACAGCCGGACCCGGACAGCAGGGTCCTTTTTTTTTTAGCAGGGGACAGCTTCTTGTGCAGCAGGCATCGGACAAGCCTGCTGACGAATCCAATCAGGATATTCATCAGATAAGCTTTCCAAGATATGAGGATATAAAAACAGAATGCCCCGACGCTAAATATCAGTATCTGTTTACACTTGACGATACTGCATTTTTCAGGGTGGCACTGTCACATGCTGACAAAATGCATATACTGGAAGTAACAGGTGGCAAATTCATAAACCGGCACTATATGCGCAGCGCGGCACCGAAGGAGTACGTGCTTGCCGCGATAACTGGATTTCATCTGGATGGCTGGTATGATAAGAACCATTTCTGCGGCAGATGCGCCAACAGGCTGGTAGAGGACGACGTGGAGCGCATGCTCAGATGTCCGGTCTGTGGCAACATGGTTTACCCGCGCATCAATCCGGCAGTGATAGTGGGAGTTACAAATGGAGATAAGCTGCTTTTGACAAAATACAATGGCAGAGAGTATAAAAAGTACGCACTTGTGGCAGGCTTTAACGAGATAGGTGAGTCGCTTGAGGAGACTGTGCGCCGTGAGGTCATGGAGGAAACGGGACTGCGTGTGAAAAACATCAGATACTACAAATCGCAGCCGTGGGGCTTTACCGACAATATACTAGCGGGATATTTCTGTGAAGTTGACGGAACAGATGAGATTGAGGTTGACATGCAGGAACTTTCGATGGCAAAATGGGTGTCAAGAGAAGAAATACCTACATCCCTAGAGGAATTAAGCATGACAAATGAAATGATTTCTGTTTTTCGGCTTGACAAAGGCGATTTCTGAATGTATAGTAAAACAGTAGGAAATGAAACAGAGGTGCTATAAATGAAAATTTCAACAAAAGGACGTTATGCTCTTCGCCTCATGATGGATCTTGCAGAGAACAACACTGGTTCACCCATCAGCCTGAAGGATGTAGCGAAGAGACAGGATATTTCAGATAAATATCTTGAACAGATTATATCCATTTTAAACAAGGCGGGCTACGTCAGAAGTGTCAGAGGCGCCCAGGGCGGATACATGCTGAAGATGGAACCGCAGAACTACACAGTCGGCATGATTCTCAGACAGACTGAGGGCAGCCTTGCGCCGGTAGCATGTATAGAGGATGACGAGATAGTCTGCGACAGACAGCAGCAGTGCGTCACATCTATTGTGTACAAGAAGATCAATGATGCAATCTCAGGTGTGGTTGACAATATCACATTGCAGGATCTGGTAGACTGGCAGAACGAGAAGAATGGAAATTATGTCATATAAAGAAAGAAGGTTATCATAGATGAGCAGATTAATTTATTTGGATAATGCGGCAACCACACAGGTATATCCGGAGGTTGTGGATGCAATGCTTCCTTACTTTACAGAGCATTACGGCAATCCATCAGCTATATACAGCTTTGCAGATGAGGCAGAAAGAGCAGTGGATCATGCCAGAGGAGAGGTCGCAGACCTTATCGGAGCCAAGAAGGATGAAATATATTTCACAGGCGGCGGCAGCGAGTCCGACAACTGGGCATTAAAGGCCACAGCAGAGGCATATGCTGCAAAAGGAAACCACATCATCACAACAAAGATCGAGCATCATGCAATTCTTCACACAGCACAGTGGCTTGAGAAGCATGGCTTTGAGGTGACATATGTGGGTGTTGATGAGGACGGAAAAATCAAGCTTGATGAGCTGAAGGCAGCCATCAGACCTGACACAATCCTTATCTCAGTGATGGCGGCAAACAACGAGATTGGAACTATCCAGCCGCTTAAGGAGATCGGAGAGATAGCAAAGGAGCATGGCATTTTGTTCCACACAGATGCAGTTCAGGCATTCGGACATATTCCGATTAATGTAGATGATATGCATATCGACATGCTCAGCGCCAGCGGTCACAAACTCAACGGACCAAAGGGCATCGGCGTGATGTATATCAGAAAGGGCGTAAAAATCCGCTCATTTATCCACGGCGGAGCACAGGAGCGCCAGAGACGTGCGGGAACACACAATGTGCCGGGTATCGTAGGACTCGGCAAGGCAGTAGAGCTTGCAAAGGCCAACATGGCAGAGCGCAGCGCATATGAGACAAAGCTCAGAGACCACCTCATCGAGAGAGTGACAAGCGAGATCCCATATACACGCTTAAATGGACACAGAACAGACAGACTGCCAAACAATGCAAACTTCTGCTTCAGATTTATCGAGGGAGAGTCAATGCTTATCCTGCTTGACCAGGCAGGCATATGCGGCAGCTCAGGTTCAGCCTGCACATCAGGCTCACTCGACCCATCACATGTGCTCCTTGCAATAGGACTGCCACATGAGATAGCACACGGCTCACTGCGTCTTACATTATCAGAGAAGACCACTCTTGAGGATATCGACTATACAGTGGACAAGTTAAAGGAAATCATAGCAAGGCTCAGAAGCATGTCACCGTTATACGAGGATTTTGTAAAGAAAAACGGCAAATCTGAGGCATAAATGATCAGGTCAAAATTATAGTGACTATCACATCATTAATATATACATGAAAATTAGGAGGAACTAAGGACATGGCATACAGTGAAAAGGTAATGGACCATTTTAACCATCCAAGAAACGTAGGAGAGATGGAGAATCCAAGTGGTGTCGGCACAGTAGGAAACGCAAAGTGCGGAGACATCATGAGAATGTATCTGGATATAGATGACAATGGCATTATTCAGGAGGCCAAATTCAAAACCTTCGGCTGCGGCGCCGCAGTTGCAACCAGCAGTATGGCAACAGAGCTCGTAAAGGGCAAGACAATCCAGGAGGCGCTTGAGGTTACAAACAAGGCAGTTATGGAGGCACTTGACGGACTTCCGCCTGTGAAGGTACACTGTTCTCTGCTCGCCGAGGAAGCGATCCACGCGGCACTCTGGGATTACGCAGAGAAAAACGGTATCAAGATCGAGGGACTTGAGAAGCCTGTAAATGATATCAGCGAAAAGGAAGAGGCGCCTGAGGAAGACTATTAATGAAAAAAGAAGGTTGTAGTAGGAATGTCGGGCGGAGTGGATTCTTCCGTGGCGGCATATTTGTTAAAACAGCAGGGATATGATGTGATCGGAGTCACAATGCAGATATGGCAGGACGAGGACGTATTTAAACAGTCACAGGAGGGTGGCTGCTGTGGGCTATCTGCAGTGGAGGACGCCAGACGAGTGGCAGCAGTGCTTGATATTCCGTATTATGTGATGAACTTCAAGGCTGATTTCAAGAAATACGTCATAGACTATTTCGTGTCCGAATATGAGCGTGCATACACGCCAAATCCGTGTATCGCCTGCAACCGTTATGTGAAATGGGAGTCGCTGCTTCACCGCTCGCTTGAGATAGGAGCGGACTATATAGCAACAGGCCATTATGCCCGCATAGCACAGCTTCCAAACGGCAGATACACCATAGCCAACTCAGTCACAGCGGAAAAGGACCAGACATATGCGCTTTACAATCTGACACAGGAGCAGCTTCGTCGCACGCTGATGCCTGTGGGAGAGTATGAAAAGCCACAAATCCGCCGTATCGCAGAGGAAGCAGGTCTGCCGGTAGCGCACAAGAGCGACAGCCAGGACATATGCTTCGTGCCGGATCACGACTATGCCTCATTCATCGAGAATGAGACAGGCAAAACCTATGAGCCGGGAAATTTCGTGGATGAATCGGGCAATATTCTCGGCCGTCATAAGGGCCTCATCCACTATACTATCGGACAGCGCAAGGGGCTTGGAATTACAGCCGCAACGCCTTTATTCGTGAAGGAGCTGCGTCCGGCAACAAATGAGGTCGTAATCAGCACAAATGAGTCACTTTTCTCAGACACCTGTTATATCAGCGATATAAACTACATGGCACAGGAGCACATCACACCGGACACCCGCAGTATAGGAAAGGTACGCTACTCTCACAGGGGAGCTGACTGTACACTTACCCCTATGGAAAACGGCATGATAAAATGCGTATTTGACGAGCCACAGCGCGCCATGACACCGGGGCAGGCAGCGGTATTTTATCAGGATGGGCATGTACTGTGCGGTGGAACAATTGAAAAGATGATGGTGAATTAGCAGGACTTTTGAATAGTCGCGAATATACTATAATAGAGCAGACAGCATACTAAAAAATGCCGTCTGCTCTATTAAGTTATTGATTTTAGTATAGAAAGCGTGGATGGAGTTAATCATATCATATATTTGAAGGATGGGAAAATATGTCATATGTCTGTCAGACTCGGGAAGAAAATCTGGTGAATTTAATGGGGAGATTTACCAATATGATCTTAGACCATTTGGAATCATGAGATTAATGTGTTATTACAAATAAATATTAAAATGAAACAACGTATACTCTTCTTAATCTACTATTTTTTATGAGATTAAGAAGAGTATATTTGCATTTTGACTTGTTTTTTGTCCGAAATACCGTTATACTTTACTTAAAGTGTATAAAAAACACAGAGATTAAGAAGAGTATAGCAATATAATATATTTTGGTTGGAGGTGCAGGATGCTTGTAGGTAGAGAAAAAGAATTACATTTATTGCATGATATACAAAATGATGATAGCTCGCATTTTGTGGCAGTATACGGACGAAGGAGAGTGGGAAAGACCTTTCTGATACGTGAGGCCTTTGGCTATAGATTTGCATTTCAGCATGCCGGTCTGTCAGAGGGAGGAATGAAGGAACAGATATATGCGTTTACGTCATCTCTCAAAGATGCAGGGTATGAAGTGAAAAAGCAGCCCCAAAACTGGCTTGAGGCATTTGAAGCATTAAAGGATGTCATAAGATTGTCGAGTGAAAAAAAGAAGAAAATAATATTTATTGATGAGCTGTCGTGGATGGACACTCAAAAGAGTGATCTTATGGTTGCTTTGGAGAATTTCTGGAATGGATTTGCTTCTGCAAGGAAAGATATAGTCCTTATAGTGTGCGCGTCAGCCACATCATGGATGCTCTCAAAGGTCGTACACAACAAAGGCGGATTGTATAACAGATTGACAGAGCAGATACATCTGCGCACATTCTGCCTCAGGGAGTGTGAAGCGTATGTAAAAGCTGCCGGGCTGGCATTAAACAGAAATCAGATATTGCAGTATTATATGATTTTTGGCGGAGTACCTTACTATTGGGGATTTTTGAAAAAGGGATTAAGCCTTTCGCAGAATATTGATAGTATATTGTTTGAAAAGGATGCGCCTCTGCGCGATGAATTTAAGTATTTATATGCTTCTGTATTCAAAAAACCGGAGAATTATGTAAAAATAATAGAAGCTCTTGGGACTAAAAAGGTTGGAATGACAAGGGAAGAAATCATTACAGCGACCAAAATACCTAATTCGGGAGATCTGACAACGAAGCTCGAAGAGCTTGAAAGCTGTGGATTTATTCGCAAGTATAATGCATTTGGGATGAAAAAGAAAAATGCGATATACCAGTTGATGGATTGCTTTACATTGTTTTATTTCAAGTTTTTGAAATCAGAACCGACAGATGAGCATTTTTGGACGAACCAGATTAATACGCCCGCAGTGAATACGTGGCTGGGGCTGGCATTTGAAAGAGTGTGTATGGAGCATGTAGATCAGATTAAGTTTAAACTGGGTATTTCTGGCGTGCTGACAGAGGTAAATTCGTGGTACTGCAAATCAGATCCGGATAATGGCATTTTCGGCTCACAGATTGATATGTTGATTGCCAGAAAAGATCAGGTGATTAATTTGTGCGAGATGAAATATTCGCAGTCAGAATATACCATAACGGAGAAAGTGGACAGGAGCATTAGGAATAAAATAAGTGATCTGAGAGTGGTTTCCGGTACAAAGTATGCGATATACCCAACACTTATTACAACCTATGGTGTAGTGGAAAACTCGTATTCGCAGGAGCTGCAGTCGGTTGTTATGATGGATGATCTGTTTGCCTGAGATAAAACTATACGTTTAATATTTTTCTGCATAAGATCTGTTGACAAGTGAATAATAATAGCATAAAATAAAAGTACTAAAAAACATACGATTTTTTTGTACGGAAATGAGGTGTTAAATATGTTAGCAGTAAAGAGCATGGATGTAAGAGAAAATTTTAAATCGTTATGTGATAAGGTTTTTAGAGGAGAAACATTGATTGTATCAAGACCAAAGAATGAAAACATAGTGATGATGTCGGAATCTGAATACAATGAGATTATGAAAGCCAAGAGAAATGCTGAATACCTTGCTATGCTGGATAAGTCTATGGCTGAAGCCGAAGCAGGTGGTTTTATTACAAAGACAGTGGATGAGTTAGGAGCATACGAATAATGAATGTTGTATTTACTCCGACTGCATGGCAGCAGTACACAGACTGGCAGAAGGAAGATAAAAAGATCGTAAAGCGGATTAACGAGCTTATAAAGAGTATAGATCGTGATGGACTATTAGAAGGAATCGGTAAGCCTGAACCGTTGAAGTATAGGAAAGTATGTAGCAGACGGATAACGGACGAACACAGACTTACATATAACTTTGATAGTAACCAAAATCTCATAATATATTCCTGTAAATTTCATTATGAAGATTAGCACCGCATTAGGTGACTTTCTTTTTACTCAATAAGCTCATTATCTAAGAGAATATTATAACAGGGCATAAAAATAAAATATTAAAAACCCCATAAATTCCTGTTGACAGATAGGAATTCATGGGGTATATTTATATCAACAATTAATTCATACAAATACAGTATGAATATAGGAGATTAAAACAAAGCATTAACATTACAATGACATCAAGGAGGACACAAACATGTCAAACATTTATCAGGGAACATTAGGACTTATTGGAAATACACCGCTTGTAGAGCTTACACACGTAGAGAAGGCATACGGACTTGAGGCAAGACTTCTTGCAAAGCTTGAGTACTTCAACCCGGCAGGATCAGTAAAGGATAGAATCGCAAAAGAGATGATCGAGCAGGCAGAGAGAGACGGAAAGCTCAAGCCGGGCTCAACAATTATCGAGCCAACATCAGGAAATACAGGAATCGGACTTGCCGCAATCGCAGCAGCAAAGGGATATAAGATTATCATCGTTCTTCCTGAGACAATGTCCATCGAGAGAAGAAACATCATCAAGGCATATGGCGCAGAGCTCGTGCTTTCAGACGGTACAAAGGGTATGAAGGGAGCTATCGCCAAGGCAGAGGAGCTTCATGAGCAGATTCCTGACAGCTTCATTCCGGAGCAGTTTGAGAACCCTGCAAACCCGGAGGCACACAGAAAGACAACAGGTCCTGAGATCTGGAACGATACAGACGGACAGGTAGACGCATTCGTAGCCGGAGTCGGAACAGGCGGAACAATCACAGGAACAGGTGAGTACTTAAAGAGCAAGAATCCTAATGTAAAGATTATCGCAGTGGAGCCTGAGACATCAGCAGTGCTTTCAACAGGAAAAGCCGGAGCACACAAGATTCAGGGAATCGGAGCAGGCTTCGTACCAAACACATTAAATACAGAGGTATATGATGAGGTTATCCCTGTATCAAATGAGGCATCATTTGAGTACGGAAAGATTATCGCAAAAGAGGAGGGCGTACTTGTAGGTATTTCTTCAGGAGCGGCTCTCTATGCAGCAATCGAGGTAGCCAAGAGACCGGAGTTCAAGGGCAAGACAGTAGTAGCACTTCTTCCTGACAGCGGAGACAGATATTACTCAACTGATCTTTTCAAAGATTAATAAAGTATATTATGATAGCGAATAAGACACCCCTGCGGTGTCTTTTTTGCATATAATTCAATTGATTCTTTAAATACCATAAACTTTTCCTTTGTTTTGGATTCTCGGGTTACTATTTACCTTTACATTTTTGGGTTTTGGAGTTATGAATATTTAGGGATAATATATTAGTTATATCTTGATAAAAATGCCAAAAAGGGATAATATATTAGCATGATTAACTTATATCAAAAACATGGACAGAAATAAATAACGACATTGCACAAAAAATAGTACGCTTGCGCAAAAGAAAGAAAATCACTCAAAAGCAATTAGCTGCAAGGTCAGGTGTAAGTCTTGGTTCACTTAAGCGATTTGAGCAGAGCGGCGAGATATCCCTGCAATCTTTGACCAAAATTGCTATAGCTCTTGATGTGGAGAACGAACTTGAAGACTTGTTTAATAATGTGCCTTTTGCGTCTATCGAGGAGGTAATTAATGAACAGACTAAATAAGCTGGAAGTCTTTTATCATGAAAGACTCGTCGGAACGATTGCTTTGTACCAAAATCGTCTGGCTGCGTTTGAGTATGACAGTAACTGGCTGGCAAATGGATTTTCCATAAGCCCTTTTTCACTGCCTTTGGAGAAAAAAGTTTTTATACCAAAGATAGATCAGTTTGAGGGCTTTTAGAAACATCTCACAGAATACCAAATCTCGATTATGATATTCTGATGCAGCTTACACTCCAGCTTACCAAATCTATGGAAGAGTGTGAAAAATTGTATAGACTTATGTGCTTTAATGTGTATGCGCATAACAGGGATGACCATTCGAAGAATTTTACTTATCTGTATGATGAAGATGAATGTAGCTGGAAATTGTCACCGGCGTATGACCTCACCTACAGTAATTCAATCGGTGGAGAGCATGCTACCACGGTAAATGGAAATGGTGTAAATCCGGAACTGGATGATATTCTCGCGGTTGCCAAAAAAATTGGATTAAATATGACAATGGCAAGGAAAACCGCACTGAATATAAGAGATTGTGTTAGTGAAATGCTTGGGGAGTATCTATAGTGCAGTGATAATATGTTATCACCTATAAATACCCATTTTCCGTTATAACTATATTCTATAATGGAAAATGGGTATTTTTTACTCTATTCTAATTCGAAAAATGACGTATCTTCAGATGAATACCCCTCTCATCAGCAATCTGCTGACAAGTCTTTATATCCTCCTCGGGGAGTACATCCACGATAGAAAGCTGTGTATGCTTGATCATGCGGTTGCATTCCTCAGCAAAATCCAGCATAGCCTCATAAGCATTGTCAAAGGTTGGTCTTGTGACCTTATTGTATTCCTCGGCATTTGCAGCATTCAAGCTTATGGAAACCGAATCAATATACTCAGAAAGCTCCGGCACGATATCCCTTCCGTGATAGAGATTGCCTAGTCCGTTAGTGTTTACGCGGATAGGAAGCTTATACTTTTCCTTCACATATTTAGCTGTTTTCTCAAGGATATCCAGCGCGCAGGTTGGTTCACCGTAGCCGCAGAAGACGAATTCCTCATAGCCTGTAAAATCAAATGCATCGATTGCAGCTATTATCTCATCATATGTTGGGTCCACCGTATGCCATAATGATGTCGCATCGCCTATAGCGTCCTTCTGAGAGCGTATACAGAATGTACAAGCGCAGTCGCATTTATTTGTGATATTTGCATAAACTTCGTTCTTATATGTATAGATTATATCAGCCATTATTTAGTCTCCTCCAATGTGAAAAATCTTCTCTTGAATCCGATTTTATCAAGTACCAGTCCAAGAATAACAAATATTATAGCACTTCCACCGCTTTGTATACAGCTTCCCGGAACAGAAACCGGAATTATTGCGATGAGACCGGTGAAGGCCTGCTTTGTGAAGCCATATGTGATAAAGGCCTCTGCAATGGCATAGCCGGTTGCGGAAATTGCGAAAGCTATGATTGTCGATACTACATTTCTCACGGTCACAATTTTATCTGATTTGTTGGTAAACGGGATGGATATGAGTGCCTTTATGATGATTGTTGCAGGCGCCCAGATAGGTGCGGTCAGCAAATCTGCCATGCCACCGCCGATAGCTGCGGCTGTCATTGCATACGGCCATGGAAGGAGGCACGCTGCGATATAGATAAGGCTATCGCCAAAATGAATATATCCGCCATTCTGTCCAACCGGAATGTGGCATATATATGCTGTAAAAATAGTAATCATGGCTGCCATGAGGGCAGTAAATGTGAGTTTTTTAACCTGTGAGTTCATAAAAATATGTTCTCCTTTGTTTTGTGTTAAGCCTAACTTAAGAGGTCAACTGACAATTCGATAAATTTTCTGCGAAGGGTGATAAGAATCACATAAACATCACATCAGCTCCCGTAAAAACTTCTCGAAATTCACTCCGTCATTCGGTGCGGTGTCATCATTCATGGTATCTGCGATGCTGTCATACAGGAATTTTCCGGCGCGCTCTGCGGCCTCCTCTGTGGAAAATCCGTTCAGCCTGCTTCCGCATATAACAGATGCAAACAGATCTCCTGTGCCGGAAAAGCTCACGTCGAAAAAGTGTGATCTGTGGGTTGTAGTACCGTTTGCGGTAGTCACGAGATTGTAGATAAAGGGCGACTTATCATCCCTGCATTTGATGCCGGTGATGATTACATCCTGATTTTTGCCGGACAGGTCTCGCAGCTTCTCGCTTATCTCTGTCGCAAGAGGCAGGAGCACATCCTTTCTCGTGTCGCTGTAAACCTTCTCGATATCATAGTCTGCCAAAAGGCATGCCTCGGTCAGATTTGGTGTGATGACATCGGCCTTCCTGGAAAGCGCCTTCATGCCATCCAAAAGAGCGGCAGAGTATATGCCGTAGGTTCTGCCGTCATCGCCCATCACAGGGTCCACGAGCAGCATCGTGTTTTCCTCATAAAATACATCCAAAAATCCATAAAAAGCTCAATCTGCTTTGAGCCTGTCATGAAACCGCTGTAAATGCCGTCAAAATGAGCATTATTTTTCTGCCAATTGTCGATGTAGTCCTTAATCATGGTTGTCAGGTCTGTGCATTTATGATATTCATATCCTGTCTGGTTTGTCAGCACTGCTGATGCCATGGGACAGCACTGTACGCCCTGCGCGGACAGTACCGGGATTGCGGCGGTCAGAGAGCATTTTCCAAAGCCAGATAAATCGTTAAAAACGGCTGCTTTCTTCATATATCCTCCAAATTTTTTTGCTTGATTTTTTATGTTCATTTGTGGCGGTACACTTGTGGTGTGGCAGTCACCTGTAACATACGCTTGATTTATGACGTGCCGTGTGGGAGTTACATGCCGCATCAAACAAAAGTGAGCGCAAAAAATACTCGTTCAAGCAACACAGCATGGAGCATGTGACAAATGTAAATAGCGCGTTTGATTTTTTGCGCTTGATAAACTCTGTTTGAGGCGGCATTTACTCCCACTAGGCTAAGGAATTATGAAAGCGTATGTTACAGGTGACTGCCGCATCACAAGTGTACAGCCGATGACAAAAGTATACATGCGTCTGACCACATTTCTATGACCAGAAAGATAAAAAAATAAATGCCAGATAAAATGTTTTTGAAAAAAGAACGCTGTCTGTGATATTATAGATGTGTATGTAAATACGGAGGTAAAAGCATGTTTCAAAAGAAACAGATTATATATAGTGAAACCCTTGGCGTATGTGGTGGTTGACAACATAGTATCGCTTGCGGCATCTAAGAGAGAAAAGGCGGTGCCGTACTATGTGCTCAAGCCTGTGTTTGAGGACAAGGTGTCATATATACCGGTAGAGCATCACCGGGTGGTACTGCGTGATATGTTCACCAGAGAAGAAGCTCTAAAGCTTAAGGAAACTGAGCAGTATAAGAATGATAAGCACCTTAGGCAGGCAGTTGACTATGTACTGGACAAGGTGGCTATAAAATAAAATTACAACAAGGAGGACAGGATTACATGGGACAGCAGCATGCAATACACAAATTTGTGCTGGGAACCAAGGACTTCGATGATAAGCAGTCAGAGTTCATGTACGATAAAGGCTGGTACAGCATCACAGATATAGTAGGTGAGGAGAAAAATATCATCTACAAGTCAAGAAATGCCCAGGAGGCATATCTTAAGTGGAATATCTATATCGGCAGGAAAAGGAACGCCTCACACCTGAGGAGAGGAAGAGGCAGCGTGAAGAACGCTATGAGAAAAAAGAGAACAAAACAGAGAGCACCACAGGATATAGGAGGGCATTATGGGCATTTTCAACATAGACAACAAATTTTTCAGAGCATTAAACAAACTGGTAGATATGGTTATTTTGAGCTTTTGCTGGATCATATCATGCATACCTGTTTTTTACAATAGGAGCGGCATCCACAGCACTTTACGATACATCGCGCCGTGTCATCCATCACGATGAGGGCTATGTGTGGAGAGGCTACTGGCATGCGTTTAAGGTAAATTTCAAGCAGGCCACCAAGGCATGGCTGGTACAGCTTATAATACTTATCGTGCTTTTGGGAGATATTTATATTACGTGGTCAGGTCTTAAGACAGGCAATCAGTGGGGAACCTTCTCCATCGTGTTCATCATAATGGCACTTATTGCCGCAGCCTGGGCCATATACACATCAGCGTATATTTCACGATTTGAGCAGGTCACAAAGATAACCCTTAAGAATACAATACTCATTCTTATCGCCAACCTGCCGTGGACATTATTGGTCATAGTGATACTTGTGGTATCACTTATACTTGCATGGATTATTATTCCACTCATTTTCATACTTCCTGTCGGCGCAGCACTCACCTATGAGTTTATTTTTGAGCGTATTTTCAGAAAGCTCATGAATGAGGAGGATAGGCTCCGCGAGGAGGAGAAGGATAAGGAGTACAGGGATTAGCATAATAAAAGACAATCATAATAATGCATAAGGAGGAAGCAGCAATGAAGAAAATTGGAATGCTTACCAGCGGAGGAGACTGCCAGGCACTTAACGCAGCCATGAGAGGCGTGGTAAAGGCGCTGGCACACAATGTCGACGAGCTTGAGATTTACGGCTTTGAGAACGGGTACAAGGGACTCATATATGAGAACTACAGAATACTCACATCAAAGGATTTTTCGGGCATCCTGACAAAGGGTGGCACAATACTCGGCTCATCAAGACAGCCTTTTAAGCTTATGAGAGTGCCGGATGAGAACGGACTGGATAAGGTCGCAGCCATGAAAAATACATACAAGAAGCTTGGTCTTGACTGTCTCGTTATTCTGGGCGGAAACGGCACACAAAAGACAGCCAATCTTCTCAGGGAAGAGGGACTTAATATCATTCATCTGCCAAAGACAATCGACAATGATATCTACGGCACAGATGTGACCTTTGGCTTCCAGAGCGCGATCAATATAGCTACAGATGCAATCGACTGCATCCACACCACAGCAGCATCCCACAACCGTGTATTTATCGTTGAGGTTATGGGCCACAAGGTAGGCTGGCTCACACTGTACGCAGGTGTTGCGGGCGGTGCAGACATCATTCTGCTTCCTGAGATACCATACGATATTGACAAGGTCGTAGATGCCATCCACAAGAGAACAAAGGAGGGCAAGGGCTTTACCATTCTTGCAGTAGCAGAGGGAGCCATCTCCAAGGAGGATGCAGCCCTTTCCAAAAAAGGAATACAGAAGAAGCTTGCAAAGAGCAAATACCCGTCAGTATCATACGAGGTTGCAGACCGCATCAGCGAAAGACTCGGTCTTGAGGTCAGAGTGGCAGTTCCGGGACATACACAGCGAGGCGGCAGCCCATGTCCTTACGACAGAGTGCTTTGTACACGTCTTGGCTCAGCAGCAGCAAAGGCCATCATGGATGAGGATTACGGCTGCATGATAGCCATGGTAAACGGACAGACAAAGAGGGTTCCGCTTGCCGACGTAGCAGGAAAGCTTAAGACTGTAGATCCAAAGAGCCAGATGATCAAGGAAGCAAAGCGCACCGGCATCTGCTTCGGAGATTAAGCAGCAATATTAGATATAAGGAAGGTGAAAAGGCGTGTCTTATCAGGCCCTATACCGTAAGTTCCGTCCACAGGAGTTCGAGGACGTAAAGGGACAGGAACACATTTAACAACAACACTGAAAACCAGATAAAAGCTGACAGAATAGGGCATGCCTATTTATTTTGCGGTACGAGAGGTACGGGAAAGACCACTGTGGCCAAGATATTTGCAAAGGCAGTCAACTGTGAGCACCCTGTAGACGGAAGCCCGTGCGGCGAAGGTCCGTCGTGCAGGGCAATCACTGAGGGCTCATCCATGAATGTCATAGAGATAGATGCAGCGTCAAACAACGGCGTGGACAATATCAGACAGATTCGTGAGGAGGTCACATACCGCCCGACAGAGGGCAGGTACAAGGTCTATATCATCGACGAGGTTCACATGCTTTCGGCAGGAGCCTTCAATGCACTTTTTAAAAACACTTGAGGAGCCGCCGAGCTATGTTATATTTATACTGGCGACCACCGAGGCACACAAGATACCGATTACTATCCTGTCCAGATGCCAGCGCTATGATTTCCACAGGATTTCCATAGATACGATTGCATCCAGACTCAGCGATTTGATGGAGCAGGAGCAGGTGGAGGTTGAGGAGCGCGCCATAAGGTACGTGGCCAAGGCAGGAGACGGCTCCATGAGAGATGCGTTAAGTCTTCTTGACCAGTGCATTGCTTTCCATCTGGGTGAGAAGCTCACCTATGAAAATGTACTCGAGGTGCTTGGAGCGGTGGACACAGAGGTGTTTTCAAGGCTCTTAAGGCGCATACTCGACGAGGATGTGACAGGCGCCATCCGCATACTGGGCGAGCTCATAGATGAGGGCAGGGAGCTGTCGCAGCTTGTCAATGATTTCACCTGGTATATGAGGAATCTGTTGCTTTTGCAGAGCTCCGACGATATGGAGGAGGTGCTCGACATCTCAAAGGACAATCTTGAGGCACTTAAGGAAGAGGCAGCGCTTGTAAAGCCTGAGACACTCATCAGGTACATCAGGGTATTTTCCGAGCTGTCCAGCCAGGTAAAGTTTGCATCGCAAAAAGCGTATTATGGTCGAGATAGCCATAATAAAGCTGTGCAGGCCGCAGATGGAAAAGAGCTATGATTCGGTGCTTGACCGCATAAACAGCATAGAGAAAAAGCTTGAAAATGGTATACCTGTAGCGGCACAGGCTGCGCAGACACAGGATATGCAGCAGGCCGCAGCAAGCGGGCCTATAGTGAAAAAGGAGCTTCCCAAAGCAATACCACAGGATATCTCAGAGCTCATGAAGCACTGGAAATCCATACTTTCGGAGATGGGAGCAACATCAAAGGTTTATCTGAACAAGGCTGTGACATCGCTTGGCAATTCCTCTGACCTGATTTTAATGTTTGATGATGAGAATGCATATGAGTATCTCTCTGAAAACCGTGCAGGCTGTATGGATACGCTGGCTTCGCTTATAGAAAAGCGTATAGGCAAAAAAAAAGTCGAGGTGACGGTCAAGAAAAATAATTCCGCAGTCAGTGCAAAGGAAGCGGTTGTGGACTTGACAGATATGATAAATTTTGATATAGAGGAAGAAAACTAAGTTATAAACAGGGCTGGGATTAGCCCATTAAAAACAAGGAGGACGCCAGAATGGCAAGAAGAGGTGGATTCCCTGGAGGAATGCCGGGAAACATGAACAGTCTTATGAAACAGGCGCAGAGAATGCAGCGTCAGATGGAGGAGGCTCAGAAGCAACTTGAGGATGCTGAGGTTACAGCAAAGGCAGGCGGCGGAGCAGTCGAAGTCACTGTTTCTGGAAAAAAGGAAATCACAAAGGTCAAATTATCTGAGGAGGTAGTGGATCCTGACGATATCGAGATGCTCGAGGATCTCATCATGGCAGCAACCAATGAGGCACTTCGCCAGATTGATGAGCAGTCACAGGCATCTATGTCCAAAATTACCGGTGGCCTGGGTGGCGGTCTGTTTTAATGGATTTTTACAGCAGTGAGATATCAAAACTAATAGAGGAGCTGTCACAGCTTCCGGGAATCGGAGCCAAGACAGCGCAGAGACTGGCATTTCATATCATAAATATGCCAAAGGAGCAGGCAAAATCGCTCTCTGACGCCATAATCGATGCGAAGGAGCATGTCAGATACTGCAAATGCTGCTATACACTCACAGATGACGAGCTATGCCCCATCTGCAAGGATGCGGCAAGAGACCACAAGACCATCATGGTTGTTGAGAATACGAGGGATCTTGTGGCATACGAAAAGACCGGTAAATATGAGGGAGTGTATCATGTGCTTGGTGGCGCAATTTCACCAATGCTTGGCATAGGTCCGGCGGATATTCGTCTGAAGGAGCTCATGGTTCGCCTTGAAAAAGACGTAAATGAGGTCATTATAGCGACCAATTCAAGCCTGGAGGGCGAGACTACGGCCATGTATATCAGCAAGCTCATCAAGCCTACCGGCATCAAAGTGACACGAATCGCAAGCGGAGTTCCCGTAGGAGGCGATTTGGAATATATTGACGAGGTGACCCTGCTTAGGGCGCTTCAGGGAAGAACAGAGATATAAATGATAGAAGGAGACATCATGAACAATCTTGAACTTGAGAAGATGGCGAATGAAATTCGCAAGGACATTGTGACAGCAGTTCACAGTGCCAAATCCGGACATCCGGGTGGATCACTTTCATCAGCAGATATTTTTACATATTTGTATTTTGAGGAGATGAATGTAGACCCTACTAATCCTAAATGGGAGGACAGGGACCGTTTCGTGCTCTCAAAGGGACACGTAGCACCGGGACTTTACTCTACACTTGCAGAGAAAGGATATTTTCCAAAGGAGGATTTAAAGACACTCCGTCATACAGGCTCATATCTGCAGGGACATCCGGATATGAAGCACATCCCTGGCATTGATATGTCAAGCGGCTCTCTCGGACAGGGTGTATCTGTCGCAGTAGGAATGGCTGCAGCAGGAAAATATGACAAGAAGGATTACCGTGTATACACACTCACAGGAGATGGCGAGATTCAGGAGGGACAGATCTGGGAGGCAGCCATGTGGGCAGGCCACCGCAAGCTCGACAATATCGTAGTTATCGTTGACAACAACAATCTCCAGATAGACGGTTCTGTTGAGGATGTATGCTCACCATACCCAATCGACAAGAAGTTTGAGGCATTCAATTTCCACGTAATCAATATCGACGGCAACGATTTCGACCAGATCAGGGCAGCCTTCAAGGAAGCTCGTGAGACAAAGGGTATGCCTACAGCCATTATCGCAAAAAACTGTAAAGGGCAAGGGCGTATCATTCATGGAAAATGCCGCAGGATGGCATGGAAAGGCTCCTAATGACGAGGAGTATGAAATCGCAATGGCAGACTTAGAAAAGGCAGGTGAAGCATTATGTCAGAAGTAAAGAAAATCGCTACAAGAGATAGCTACGGAAACGCACTCGTAGAGCTTGGAAACGCACACGATGACCTTATTGTACTTGATGCTGACCTGTCAGGTGCCACAAAGACCTGTATATTCCAGAAAGAGTTTCCTGAGCGTCACTGGGACTGCGGAATCGCAGAGTGTAATATGACAGGTATCGCAGCAGGACTTGCTACATGCGGCAAGGTGCCTTTTATCAGCTCATTTGCCATGTTTGCAGCAGGCAGAAACTATGACCAGGTAAGAAACTCAATCGGATATCCTCATCTCAATGTTAAGATAGGTGCCACACATGCAGGAATCTCTGTAGGTGAGGACGGAGCTACACATCAGTGCCTCGAGGACCTTTCGCTCATGAGAGAAATCCCGGGCATGGTTGTAATAAATCCATCAGACGATGTGGAGGCAAGAGCCGCAGTAAAGGCAGCATACGACCATGTGGGCCCTGTATACCTTAGATTCGGCAGACTTGCAGTGCCTGTAATCAACGACACACCGGACTACAAGTTTGAAATCGGAAAGGGTATCGTACTCAAGGAAGGCAAGGATGTATCTATATTTGCAACAGGACTTGAGGTATCAGAGACACTTGAGGCAGCAAAAATGCTCGCAGCAGATGGCATAGATGCTGAGGTTATCAATATCCATACAATCAAGCCAATCGACAGAGAGCTGATTGTTAAATCTGTATCAAAGACAGGCAAGGCAGTCACAGTAGAGGAGCACTCTATCAATGGAGGACTCGGAAGTGCTGTGGCAGAGGTACTCTGTGAGGAGCAGCCTGCAAAGCTTTTTTGCGTATCGGTGTAGAGGACCGCTTCGGCGAGTCAGGACCGGCAGTGGAGCTTATCCACAAGTATGGACTGGATGCAGAGGGCATCTACAACAAAGTAAAGAATTATATGAAGTAGTAGGTTTTATGTGCTTCGCACTTGGAGGCTGTGTTCACCGGTGCAGCATACAGTATATTCCTCAGAAAAAAATATGAAGTCAGCCGCAGGATTTCGTGTGGATAGCATGTGGAATGAGTTTAGTCATTCTTGCTATTTTACATAATGGAACCCTGCGGCAGTTCATATTGTTTTCTTCAGAACATTCTGTACGCTTTCCGGTGGTCTGCAGTTTGTTGAGTACGAAGCATTTTACTGCTTCATATATGGGAAAAAGTCGGGCGCATGGATTCATGCGCCCTTTTTTCGTTAATGATTAACTAAATAATTTGATAGTGTACTGATGGATTATGTATAATTGGTAAATTATTTTTGGGATGCGGCTTGACGGCTATTTTAAGTGTGATTTATGGCATTTAATACAATATATATATTTACAATCGCACAATTTTGCATAAATCTACAATCTGCAAGTGCTATGCTGACCGAAAAAAGGAGGCTGGCATGATAGATATTGTGACGAACAACGTCAAGCAGATTGGCACACCGGCGGATGAGGGCCGGGTTTACATATCGGAGAAAGCGTACAAGCGCATAAAGACAGAGGGCTTTAAGGATAAAGAGGTTTTTGTACTTATGGGGCATACGGAGAGCAGCGGAGGCAGGTATGCCACATTTGTGGAGGCGGCGATTGCAGTATATGATATGGAGTTTGACAAAAATGCGCCTCTTTGGACCAACAAGGTATGGAGTAGAGTGTTTGCGGAGATAAAGAAAAGCTACGAGGAGCTGATTATCGTCGGATGGGCATTCAGGCAGGAGGATTTTCCGGCTGAGCCAACACCCATGCTTGAAAAATATACACAGGGAGCACTTTGGCGGTGCTCATCAGCTTATGTTCCTTTTGAACAGGACCGAACAGGAGGAAAACTTCTTTATCAAAAAAGAATAATCATCTGAAGAAAAAAGACAGGATTTTTTGTATATTACCGCATGAATGAGCATTGTGATAGTGCTGACAGCTATAATGAAACTGACACCTGCAATAAAACCTACAGCTATAGTAATGCAAACAACAATAATAAAATCGACAGTTATAGTAATGCCGATGACAATAATAAAAGCAGCAGCCGGTATGAGGACACTGACACAGCGGCCAAAAGCAGCTACAGCCGGATACATAGAAGAGCTTCGGCAGATGACAGTATCAATGTGTCGTTTCCTGAGGAATTTGGCAGCATATCGAAAGAACGCGGCCGGTACAGAAAAGCCATGGAGGCAGGAAAAAAGAACCACGCAAGGGTTCGTTTGCATCTGTAGTGATGATTGCAGCGATAGCAGTGCTTATAGTGCTTATCGGGCTTAAAGCCGGCGCTGGAATGAGTGGCACAATAGACAAAAAGGAGACACTTCCTGCCATGTCCACAGAAGAAGATTTAATTCCAGTGGAAAAAATATCCGGTGAATGGTATACTGACAAGTAACAAACACTTTGGAAGTAGACAAAAGGATAAGATTATGGCACAGAAATCAGACTTTAAAACTGTCGAGACCGATTTGGACGAGCTCGAGGAGAAAATACGAAAGCATAGAAGAAAAATAGCAAAAAAGAATAATAATAGTCGTGGCAGCAGTCGTGGCTTTATTTCTTATAGTATGGTTGTGGATGGCGCTGCGCACCTACAAGTCATTTGACGTCAAAAACAGCGTGGAGCAGAAGGACAAGAGTGCGGTGTCGTTCGTGGATTTCTGCGGAGCGGTAGTGGAGTACAGCAATGATGGCGTATTGTATACAGACTCGGACGGAAACCGTATATGGAACCAGGCATTTGAGATGTCATCGCCACAGGTAGTCACATGCGAAAGCTTTATGACTATCTATGACAGGGGTGGAACAGACCTCTATATCATGGACAAGAAGGGAGTAAAAAAGAAATAGGAACATCGTGGCCTATCATAAAAGCCTGCATAGCAAGCCAGGGCACAGTGGCAGTCCTTGTCAGTGAGAATGAAAATTATTATGTAAAGCTGTATGATGTAAACGGAAAAGAGCTGGCAAGTGGTGAGTTTTTCGGAGAACAGAAGAACATACCTGTTGATATAGCTCTTTCATATGATGCTAAAAAACTGGCTGTAGATATGATAGATGTCTCCGGAGGAAAGACGGACAGCGTTATATCCTTTTACAATTTTGGATCAGTAGGACAAAATGAGATAGACAACAATGTCGGCACTTACAAGTATGAGAATCA